>Ga0206832_10003_pt2 | contig 64297 bp, 56 predicted proteins | sample Alteio_BWOrgCont_74_FD_152896 | JGI IMG/M metagenome (GOLD analysis project Ga0206832, IMG submission 152896) | Enriched cells from forest soil in Barre Woods Harvard Forest LTER site, Petersham, Massachusetts, United States -... | ecosystem: Environmental > Terrestrial > Soil > Temperate forest >... | reverse complement strand
CTGCCATGGCTGGGCAACTTCTGCAAGCAGGTAGAGAATGAATTTATTGGCGTTCAATGCGGTATTATGGACCAGTTTGCCGTTGCCATGGGCAAAGCTGATCACGCCATTTTATTAAACTGCTCCACTCTTGAACATACCTATGTTCATTTTGAGTTAAACAACTACCGCTTGCTGATATTAAACACCAAAAAGCCCCGTAGCCTTATACATTCCAAATACAACGAGCGTAAAAGTGAGTGCGAGGAAGCCTTGCGCATTTTGCAGGCAACCCAATCCATTCAAAACCTGGCTCAAGCATCAATGTCCCTACTAGATTTAATTAAGGATGAGACCATAAAGAAGCGCGCACGCCACGTCGTTACTGAATCCCTCAGGGTAAAGGAAACAGTTAAGGCTCTGCGCTTCAACGACCTTTCCACTTTCGGCAGATTGATGAACGCATCGCATGCTTCGCTAAAAAACGATTACGAAGTTACCGGCAAAGAATTAGATGTATTGGCAGAGGAGGCCCAACAATTAAAAGGTTGTTTGGGTGCGCGTATGACCGGTGCCGGATTCGGCGGATGCGCCATCGCGCTGGTACACCATGATTCGATAGCAGAGTTTAAACACGTGTTGGCTTTTAAATACCAGGCCGCAACCGGTTTAAATTGCGAAATTTACGAGTCGCAAATTGGCGATGGAGTTCGTGAAATAAAAACTTAAACCATGTTAGGCTTAAAACTTCCCACCGACCCGCGTTGGGCCGACTTAGCAGGAAAATCAATTGAAGAAATATTAACCGACCATGCTTATTGCGAGCAAAAGGCGGCATCTACTTCTATTTCATTAATCCAAACCTATCCCGATTTTGTCGTGATGGTCGACTCGCTGGTGCCCATTGTAACCGAAGAATGGGGCCATTTTAAAATGGTGCTCGACCACCTTAAAAAGCGCGATTTAAAATTAGGCCGCCAACGTAAAGACGAATACGTAAACCAACTGAACAAATTTGTAAGGCAAGGGGGATCAAGAACCGATTCGCTGATTGAAAAGCTCCTATTCTCAGCACTTATCGAAGCACGCAGTTGCGAGCGTTTCCGGCTGCTTTCAAAAAATATTGATGATGAAGAGTTGAAACAATTCTATAAAAACCTGATGGTTAGCGAAGCCGGGCATTATAGACTGTTTTTAGACCTCGCCTGCGATTTAGGTGGAAAAGGAAAAGTATTGCACCGCTGGGATGAATGGCTGGAGTTTGAAGCCGACATCATGAAAAACCTAACCGTTCGTGGCGACCGGATGCATTGATTGATTTAAATCGTAACTTACAGTAGTTACAAAAAATACTTTATGAAAAAGAACTTCATCTTCTTTATGGGCGTTGCATATATCGCTGCCGGCCTCAATCACTTTTGGCACACCACATTTTATGCAAATATGCTCGAAGGTTTTCTGCCCTACCCCCTGGCTTTGGTTTATATCAGTGGCATAGCCGAAATACTATGCGGTATCGGACTGCTAATACCTTCCACGCGCAAAATGGCAGCATGGGCTACTATTGCACTGTTAATTGCCATTGTTCCTGCTAATATCAACATGGCGCTGCATCCTGCACAATTTGGGTTTTCGCCGATGGCATTATACCTACGCCTGCCTCTGCAATTATTACTTATTTGGTTGGCCTACATTTATACTAAGGATTAACCTCAGCCAACTGCACCTGGTTTTCGTCAGCAATTAATTGAAACGTCCTTGGCTTTCCATCCGGCTGGTCAAAACTAATCATGCAATTGCGGTCATCCTTCCAGTCAAACTTTACGGTTTTATCGTTCACATCGCCGCTTTCTAATTCAAAAGCAAGGGCGCCCTGTTTAAACTCGTAAGCCTTTACATCCAACTGCACTTTCCACGGGCCTAAGCTGCTTCCAACTTTATTGGCTGTTACAGTAATATTCACCTTTTTATTAGGCGAAACATTGGTTACACTAGCCGTTTTAGGCTGGCATGCAACCAGTAAAAAAATACAAATTATCGAAACGATGGCAATTCTGTTTTTCATACTTTTTATTTTTATAACGCAATAGTATACTTAAAATTTTGATTGACTTTCTTCCAATGGTTTTTCAAAATAATAGTTCAGCCACAAAAAATAAAATTCCCCGCTCATAAACATTAAGCCTCTTAAATTTGTCTATACATGCATTACAACAGATATTAAATCAAGCGGTATATGGAAATAGGTATTGATAGTTTTGTTGCAAGGTTTGATAATGGTGCCAACAAAAACTTTAACAGCAAGGACGAAATCTCGCAATTGCTGGAACGAATAGCATGGGCCGATGAAGTGGGCCTCAATATATTCGGCATTGGCGAGCATCACCGCAAAGAATTTCTGGACTCCGCGCCTGTAGTTATACTTTCGGCCGCTGCGGCTCGAACCAAGCGCATTAAGCTAACCAGTGCAGTAACGGTATTAAGCGCTGCCGACCCGGTAAGGGTATTTCAAAATTTCGCCACCCTCGACTTAATATCGCAGGGCCGCGCGGAAATGGTTGTAGGCCGTGGCTCTTTTATTGAAGCATACCCCCTCTTTGGCCTTAACCTGCAGGATTATGATGAATTATTTGCAGAAAAGCTCGAGTTGCTGCTTAAAATTCGCGATAACGAATTTGTTACATGGGCTGGCAAGTTCAGGCCGGCTTTAAAAAATCAGCCGGTGTATCCGCGGGCAGTACAAAATCCTTTGCCCATTTGGTTGGGCGTGGGTGGCACGCCTGAATCTTTTGTGCGGGCGGGCATGCTTGGCATGCCGTTGATGGTGGCCATTATTGGTGGAGAAACACATCGCTTCCGTCCCTTGGTAGACTTATATCGCGAAGCAGGCAAGCGAGCCGGCCATGCAGCTGAAAAACTTACAGTAGGTATGCATGCCTTTGGCTACGTAGCCGACACTACTGAGCAGGCGGTTAATGAATTTTATCCCGGCTATGCCGAAGCCATGTCAAACGGTATTGCTAAAGAACGTGGTTGGCCACCGGTAACCCGTGCCCGTTTCGATGCACAAGCCGGCCCCTTAGGCGCCTACATGATTGGCGGCCCTGAAGAAGTTGCGCAAAAAATAAAACGCCACAGTGACGCATTGGGCGGCCTAGTACGCGTAACCTTTCAAATGGATACTGCCAACTTGCCACATGATAAATTAATGCGCTCTATTGAGTTAATAGGTACTAAGGTGGCACCGTTGGTTAATAAATAAAGAGGATGCTAATTAATAAATCAGCCGTTTCACTAATCCGGTATCTCATTCCAAAAACCCAATATTCCTCTTCAACCCCTTAAACTTAGTCCGCTTTACCGCCGAGTTTTTAAAAATGCGCCTGTAGGTTTCTTCACTCAGCTCTTCCCAATCCTTTCGGCTCATTACTAAAAGCTCCTTGCGCGGCTCAAACTGTGGCTCATGATGTTGTTTAGCCTGCGCATTAATGGGACAAACCTGCTGGCAAATATCGCAGCCAAACATCCAGTTCTCAAATTTACCATGGTAATTAGCAGGCAAAACCTCATCTCTCAATTCAATCGTAAAATACGAAATGCATTTACTCCCGTCCAGTTTATAAGGCTCGTAAATAGCACCGGTTGGGCAGGCATCAATACACTTGGTACAATTGCCACAATAATCTTTTACAGGGCTATCATACTCCAACTCGACGTCCAGAATTATTTCAGCTAAAAAGAAAAACGAGCCCTGCCGCTTGGTCAGCATATTGGTGTTCTTCCCCACCCAACCCACTCCACTGCGTTGGGCCCATGCCCGCTCCAATACCGGTGCCGAATCAACAAAACAGCGCCCGTTAATGGCACCCACTTCTTCAGCAATATAATTGTAAAGAACTTCCAGTTTTTCTTTTACCACTTCGTGATAATCCTTACCCATTGCGTACATAGCAATCTTCGGCACTTGCTCATCAAACTGCTTCTCCTCAGTAAAATAATTATACGAAAGTGATATCACGCTTTTGGCGCCATCAACCAGCTTTCGTGGGTCTATGCGCTTGTCAAAATAGTTTTCCATGTAGGCCATTTTGCCGTGCAGGCCCTGGTTTAACCATGCTTCCAAAACCCGCGCCTCGGCGTCAAGGCTTTCAGCTTTGGCAATACCACAACTGTCAAAGCCAATTTCTTTAGCCTTGCGCTTAATAAGTTGGGTAAGTTTCAAACTATTCATACTTCTAAAACATTCTTACGTTCCTTGTGTTAACCTTTGTACGCTTTGTTTTAAATGGTCATTATCTCTCTGCGTAAACTTCGCCCAAAAAATTAAAACATCCTGTAATAAATAATGAGTAACTAACACAACTTCTTTTCCATAACTCCGTAAAAATACTAAGCGGGCTTTTTAAACTACGGAACTTATGAAAACTGCCATCACCAGCTTACTGCTTGCCATCCTGTTGGTGGTCAATTTTCACGATAGTGCCTTCGCGGCCCAACCTCCTGCCCCACCGGTTACTGGCGATGTAGCTCAAAACCGAAACCTCAAAATACTCTCCTGGAATATATACATGCTCCCAAAACTGGTAGTACGCAAAGGTAAGCGCGAACGGGCACATGCCATTGTTGATGAATTGAAAAAAACTGATTACGACATTATTGTTTTTGAAGAAGCCTTTTTACCCGCCGCCCGAAAAATCATTCTTGATGGACTGGGTGGGCAGTATGAATTCCAATACGGCCCGGTTAACAACTCTCCCAATATTAAATCAAACGGCGGTGTTTGGATACTCAGCAAAATTAAAATGGAAGTGGTGAAAACCATTCAGTTTAAAGAATGTGCCACCTGGGACTGCCTTGTGCGCAAAGGAGCTATGTTATTAGAAGGCACCTGGAACGGCAAAACATTCCAACTAATGGGCACCCATTTACAGGCTGATGAATACCAGGATGTGCGCTACAAACAAATGGACGAAATATATACCGACTTGCTGGCACCATACAGGCGCAACGGCGTATCGCAAATTGTTTGCGGCGATATGAACACCGAGGCTGAGATAAAAGAACGCTACTGTAGCATGCTCGATTGCTTTGGCGCAGAAAACGGCGAAATATCCGGGGTTGAAAAATGCACTTATGACGGAGTGAATAACGAAATTGCCCAAAGCTATGGCGTAAAATATAAAACCACTTACGATTACATACTACTGCGCAACAACGGCCAAAAAGTGCATATCATTAAACGGTGGGTAAGCATTCTTAAAAAAGGTAAAAAACAACTATCAGACCACTACGGTATAGTATGCGAGTTGAATTTTGAATAACCCCGTCGTATATTATTTCACGAAAAACTTCGTTAAGTATTTACCGTGAAACAGTTCCTGCTCACAATTCTTATTATCCCTCTTTTCGCATTTAACGCCGGCGATAAATTTTTGAACAAAATCACGCTATACCAAAAAGACTCCTACTTCAAACAAAAAGTGTACGCCGATCACAATTGGAAAAGCTTTTACAAATTACCCGAGGCACGATCTACCATCGACCCTAATAATTACGACCTCCATTTGCTAAACGCCGCCGTATTTTTTGCTACCGATAAAATGCGCGAAAGTAAACATGCAAAATCGCTTCAGTTCTCTCCCCAATTACGCAACGCAGCGGTGGTGCATACAGAGCAAATGGTAGAAAAAAACTTTTTCGATCATTTCAACCGGTCCACGCCTGCCCTGCGTTCACCCGAGCAACGCATCGGTATGTTCGGCATAACCGCCTCAACTTATTTAGCCGAAAATGTTGATTATACCTATGTATTGGTTACAGCCAACACCACTTACATTCAACTCGCCGAAAAAATTGTTGAAGACTTTTATGATTCTCCACCACACCGCAAAAACATGCTGGGCAAAGAATTTACTCACCTGGGTTGCGCCGCCATTTTCGAACCTCATGATAAGGAGGGTGCACGTTATGTAAAAGCCACACAGGATTTCTCTGCCAATTATTAAAGTTTATAAATCCGCAGCCATTCTTCCTGTAAGTGCAGCAAAGCCGCTCACCAAACCGCCAATTATACCGGTAATAAGCAACAGCAAATGTACATTACCATGTAACGGAAGCACCGCAGCCACCTTACGCGCCAACAAATCATTATTAGCGTGCGACAATACAAACGCGTATGCTATCCACAACACAAATATTGCCACAAAACCTGCACTAAATGCAGCAAACCCACTTTGCTTAATCAGATAACCTGCGCCAAAAGCAACGCCCGCTATTACATACCATGGCAAAAACGGCTGCAAAACAGCACTCGCAATAATTATTACAACAACCGTCATCAAAAAATTCTTCATAGTCTTTATTTAAATCTGAATAAGTCATTAAACCATTTCTAACTACGACATTAACGTGAACACTTGAATACGTGCACACATGAACACACCCCTACGGTTTGAAGGTTGAAACAAACAACTTCTTCGCACCCAAATCATCACCCTGTTTCAAATAATTAGCCTCAAAATACAGGCCTTTGGCCCATGGGCCCACCATGTTATCATAATATAGGCTACCAGGATTGCCACTTTCACCGCCGGGATAAACCACATAGGCTTTCATAGCCCCCTCATCAACAATCATCCTCCACGAAGGCCCGTTGGTTGTATTGGTGGCATTAATAATACCTATGTTGCCCCCGCTGTAAACATGCACCGAGCTAAAAGGGTCAATCATAGCAAGGTTCGTTATCTTGGTATCCTTGTAACCGCCCCAATCGTGTGGTTTTAAATCCCCCTTTCTATAACTCTCATCCCTGTCATAAGGCTCATTTACTTCTGTAAATTCCTTTTTGTGTAGGGTGTCTTCAATACGTTTAAAGGCCATCAAAACAATGTCCTCGCGCGTTTCCTTTTTATCGGAAGTTGAAAGGTTATCGTAAAACTGCGATGTGCTATCATGCTTTAAAAACTCGACAGTAACATAAAAGTTAGGTTGCTTCATAGGCACGTTCTTATCCGTCATTTCGTCCCACAGTAATTTGCGTAACTCATTCCACCAAATGTCAAAATAAATTGGGGCCACTTCGTGGGCATCATTTATATAGTTCCATTTGCCTAAGGCCTCTACTATCTTCAATTCATCGGTGCTCAACCCCGATTTGTTTAGTAACGAAAGTAAAACCGGCACAGCTTCCTTAGCTAACAAATTATAATTGTCAGTCTGCATCTTCTTCATAAAATCAACATCAATATCCTTTCCATCAGTCAGCAATTTATTAATGCGGCGGTTACGGTAGTTTTCATACACACCTACACCAGGATAGTAATAAGGATAAGTACTATCCGTAGGGTGCTGGTTAGCCGAACTCACAAATCCCCGTTCCGGATTTCTTACAGTAGGATTATCTTCGGCAGGTATAAAGCCTTTCCATTCATCCTTATCCGTAGTTCCATCGCTGATAAACTTACCTTGCTCAACGGCCTTATTGCGCAAAGGGAACAATCCTTGCTCCTTAATAGCAATATCGCCACTGCGCGATGCAAAAACAAAATTCTGTGCCGGGCAATTATAATTTTTCAATGCACTGATATAATCATCATAATTTTTACCGCAGTTTAACTGGTAAAACGTTTTAAACTCATTGCTGGGTAAGTGGGCGGTCCACCGCATAGCCAGGTCTTGCCTGCTTGGGGCGGTGCCAAAACTTTGGTCAAATACCACTATACCAAAACGAGTGTAAATAACGGTGTCAAGCACATCGGCTTTTCCTCTTACTTTATACCGCTCCACTTTTTTCTTAGCTTTCAGCCATTGCCCGTTATACTCATATTCATCGTGCGACGCATCTTTAAACTTAACCTTATACCAATCGCGCACATCGCGGCCACCGTTGGTTACGCCCCAGGCAATTGAGTCATTAAAGCCTATAATGACAGCCGGGGAGCCCGGCAGTGTTGCCCCATACACATTCATATTAGGCGATACCAACTGCATTTCGTACCAAATGGATGGAAGCGATAAACGCAGGTGGGGGTCGTTACATAAAATAGGTTTGCCGCTTTTGGTTTTACTACCGCTTACAGCCCAGTTATTCGAGCCTGTAATTTCATCGGGCTTGGAAATAACGTTTGCAAAAAGCTCTTTTGTCCCGTTTGTGACAATCGCCTGTCTCAATGTATTATCAACCTCAGGTTGAGCGCTAACATTCCATTTGGTTCCCAACGGTACAATAGGGTCTTCGGAATCTATAAAATCAGGATATAGTTTTCTAAAATTCTCTTCACCATACTTTGCCACAAAATTTGTATTCTCAATATCGTACTCAAATACCGAAAGCATGTTAGCCATGTTCTTCAATAGCAGGGCCACTTTTAAAGGCGTCCAGGCCTCGGGCGCATAATCAAGCAATTTGTATTCAACCGGGTAATCTTTCGGCTTTAGCGTTTTGATGTATGCATTCACTCCATTGCAATAAGCGTCAATCAGCTTCTTACTCTCAGGGTCTTTGGCAATATAAGCTTGTCCCTCTTCGGCGCCATAACCCAGGCCAATGCGCCTTTGCATACGGTCAACATCTATTGCCTTTTCACCCACTACTTCGCTCACCCTGCCTGCCGCATTATGCGTTTGTATTTCCATTTGCCATAAGCGGTATTTAGCGGCAATGTAACCTTGCATAAAATAGAGGTCCGCATCGTTTTTGGCAAAAACGTGGGGCACAAGGCGTTCATCAAAATAAACCTTCACCTCGTCATTTAAACCGGCTACTTTGGCTTCATCATCTTTCCAGGCATTAGCATTTTCGGCATTTTGCCAAAAGCCCTGAAACGGGTTTAAAAACCGCGCAAACGGTGGCGCCATACCCAGTTTTGAATTTAGCAACCATATAAGAGCCAATGTTATGGCAAGCGATAAAATCAATTTAAAGTATTTCACAGGCGGCTTTTTAACAAGTGCTAATATATTGGATTTCAATTTGCAACTGTTGCATTTTATGGCACACCAATTGCAACAGCGGTTTAGGTACAACTTATTTCCCAATATTTTATGCCAGCAAACTGTGAGGGTATATTGCAGTTTTTCAAAAAAATTGATTCGCTTTTTAAACCTTTTAAAATCCATAGGGTCATAATCGCATTAATTAAATAACTTTAAACAAACCATATGAAAAAGTTCATGATAGCATTGTCCTTAACCTTGGCTATAGGTTCGGCAATAACACTTAATTCTTGTAAAAAAACCAACAGTGGTTTTGATGACAGCGTAAGCGCACAGGATAACGCCAGCATTTCAAAAGCTGTAGATGCCACTTCAGATGATGCGGCTGCAGCAACCGGTCAGTATCCCAGCTTCTCCGGTAAAACCGATGGCTTTAATAACTCGTTTTTTTGCTCTGGAACAGTAGTAGACAGTCTTTCGAATAATACACTTACTATTACCTACACTAATGCTACCTGTTTTGGGGTAACACGCAATGGTGTTGTAACTATCACAAGCAACGGCACCCATTGGAAAGACGCGGGCGCAGCGGTAACAATTACATTTAACAACCTGCAAATTACCGACCTCAGCGATTTGTCAAGCTTTACTATCAACGGCACTCATACCCTTACAAAAGAAACGGCGGGGTTAGAGTGGAAAGTGATTTTAGGCTTAGAGCAAGGACCCGTTACCCGCAGAAATCAGGGCACATTGAGCATAACTTTCTCAAACGGTACAAGGACCTGGACTGTTGACAGAACAAGAAGCTGGAGTAATGCCACTGGCAGCAATGCAACGGTTACCATATCAACCGAGGCTGCTAACAGCATTGATGCACAAGGCACTAACCGCTATGGCATTGCGTTTACCAACACCATTGTAACCAGCATTATTGCTGAACAAAGTTGCGGTTTCAGGCCTTACCAAGGTGAAACAACCCATGTAGCCGACCGCAGCGTTGACGTAAAATACGGCACAAATAGCGCCGGCGTTCAAGTTGGCAACGCAACAACTTGCGGTAACGGTTACTTTATTAGCTATACCAAAGCAAACGGCGTTAGCGGTACAAGATTTGTTCCTTACTGGTAATAAGTTTTGTTGACATAGTAACTTAAAAAAATCCCGTTCCTTTAACAAGGAGCGGGATTTTTTTTTGTGATGTTAATGCCGCAACATTGGCCTGGCTTAACCGTTTTAAAATAATACAAACACTTAATCGTTTTCAATTAAAAATTAAACCTATACAGGCGCATATTTGTTTAATAGCTAAATGATGGCAGAAGAAAGAAACAGCTTTTGGAAAAATACATTTTTGGTGTTCGTACTTTTATCGGTGCTATGGATTGTTCAGATTGTTCAATATTTCGGGCTGGTTGATTTAAGCGCCTATGGTAATTGGCCGCACCACATCGAAGGTTTAAAAGGAATAATTTTTTCGCCTTTTATACACGGTAGTTTTGAGCATCTTGCTTCAAACACCCTGCCCATGTTGGTGTTACTAACCGTGCTTTTAAATGCTTACCCTCGCCTTGCTTTACCGGTGCTTATTTTTGTTCACCTTTTAAGCGGCATTCTTGTATGGTTGTTTGCACCCGATACCGGTGTGCATATTGGCATTAGCGGTATCATTTACGGCATTGCGGCGTTTTTGGTGGCTTCGGGTATATTCAGGAAAGACCGCACATCGGTTACAATTGCTATTGCAGTTGGGTTAGTTTATGGCAGTATGGTTTGGGGTTTTATTCCGCAACAGGGTATATCATGGCAATCGCATTTATACGGTTTTATGAGTGGAGTATTTATTGCATTTATATTGCGTAAAACCGACCTGCCGGTAGCTACCGAAAGCGAACTTGAAAAAAGTGAAGACGACCGGCATTTTTTTGATACAGCCAAAAAAGTCGAAAACCCATAAGCGCATTCTTTTGCCCAGATGGCGCCTTTGCAGTAATTTGTATTTTTTAACTTCGCCAAAATTTTAATCAATGGCCCAGGTTATTTTGTATGTTATAATTGGCTTTATAGTTTTCGAATTTGTGCTTTCAAAAGTCCTTTCATGGCTCAACTTAAAAACCTGGGACAACCCCCTACCTGCCGAAGTTAAAGACCTTTATGACCCTAAAAAATATTCCGAGGCCCGTAACTATGCCTACGCTAATTTTAAGGTAGGCGCACTTACTTCAACCTTATCGCTAATTATTACAATTACATTTCTCCAATTTAAAGGCTTTGCATGGTTAGATCAAATTGCCCGCTCGCAATCCCTCTCGCCAATTTTGCAGGCTCTTATATTTTTCGGCATTATTGGCGCGGCAACAACGCTCATTTCATTGCCTTTTGATATTTACCAAACCTTCGTGGTTGAAGAGAAATTTGGCTTCAACAAGGTAACACCAAAGCTTTTTGTAGTTGATAAAATAAAAGAGTTGGCCCTTGGTATTGTAATAGGTGGGGCTATCATTGCTTTGCTTACTTTTCTGTTTGGGTTATTGGGTAATAAATTCTGGCTGGCGGCATGGGCTGTGGTGGCAGGCATCTCGATTTTTATTGCCATGTTTTATACTTCTTTGCTATTACCCATTTTCAATAAACTTACCCCGCTTGAAAGTGGGGAACTACGTACTTCTATCGAAAAATATGCAGCTAAGGTCAGCTTTCCGCTTACAAACATTTTCATTTTAGATGGTTCAAAGCGCTCAACCAAGGCCAACGCATTTTTTAGTGGCTTAGGCGGCAAAAAGAATATCGTATTATATGATAACCTGGTTAACGATATGAATACGGATGAAATAACCGCTGTGCTTGCACACGAAGTGGGACATTACAAAAAGAAACATGTGCTACAATCCATTCTTATATCAATAGCGCAAATGGGCATTATGTTTTTTCTTTTCGGTTGGTTGGCAAGCAATCCCATAATGGCCGAGGTGCTTGGGGCAAAGCAAAACAGTTTTCATCTTTCGCTGATAACATTTTCCCTTCTTTATGCCCCTATATCGATGGTTACTGGCCTGTTAATGAATCTTTTTAGCCGAAAAAACGAGTACGAAGCCGATGCTTATGCCAAAGAAACTTATAGTGCAGCGCCGTTAATAAGTGCCTTAAAGAAGCTCTCGGTAAATCATTTAAGCAACCTGCAGCCCCATTCGGCGTATGTTTTCATAAACTATTCGCACCCAACCTTGCTGCAAAGAATGCGGGCAATGATGGCTTATAGCGCAGGATAAAAGCCAACTGTATAGTATTACAAACACCCCCTTGTTGGTACATCGCGCCAAATAACCCATCGGGCTATTTGTTTTTTAATTTCAAGTCATTATATTTGCGCTCCCAAATTTATAAGAGATATGTACGCAATAGTAGAAATAGCAGGACAACAGTTTAAGGCAGAAGCCGGTAAAAAATTATACGTTCACCGTTTAGAGGGCAATGAAGGCGATGCAGTATCGTTCGACAGAGTTCTTTTAACAGAGGCTGACGGCGCGGTAAGCGTTGGCACACCAACTGTTGCAGGGGTTAAAGTAAACGCCAAAATAGTGGCTCACTTAAAAGACGACAAAGTAATCATCTATAAAAAGAAGAGAAGAAAGACCTACGAAAAGACCCAGGGTCACCGTCAGTCATTGACTCAAATAGCTATAGAGTCAATCGGATAATTTTTAGAATAACAAATCACTAACTCAGAAAATCTCTAAGTCATGGCACATAAAAAAGGCGAAGGTAAAGTAAAGAACGGCCGCGATTCGCACAGTAAACGTCTTGGTATCAAATTATTTGGTGGCGAAGTAGCTTCACCTGGCAATATTTTAGTTCGTCAGCGTGGTACAAACTACCATGCAGGTAAAGGTGTTGAAGTTGGAAAAGACCATACACTTTTTGCAGTTGTTGAAGGTGTTGTAAAATTCACTTACGGCAAAAACGACAGAAGGTTTGTTCATGTTGTTCCTGCTACTGCAGTAGTAGCTGAGGCATAGTTAACGCATACAAACACACACAAGCTATAATTAAAAGAGCGCACTATAAAGTTGCGCTCTTTTAATTTATACCAACCCCTGTTAAAACAATCCCAAATACAATTTAAGCCCGTATCAAAACGTTATCTTTGCATCCCCTTAAACGCACATAACCGATGCAGCAAAATAAACGTACAACTACATTCTTTTTAGGTGTAATTATTGCGATGCTAGCGTTATTCATATCGCTAACGTCAGGTACGGATGCCGATATTGCCTTATCTAAAAATGCACAATCTGCGCAAGCGTTTTCATCACTTTTCCTTAACACGCTGCCCGTTTATTCTAACCTGCATCTTAAGGAATTAGGCTTAAACGAAAAAGCATTCCACCTGGCCCTAAAAGGGTGGGCTAAGCTCAAGTCCGGAGGTAAAGTTTCGAAGGATATTATTTCTATCTGCGATTTTACCCAATCGTCTAACAATAAACGTCTATATATTATTGACCTTGCAACGGGTACTTTGTTATTTAATACCCTGGTAGCCCACGGTAAAAACACCGGAGAGGAATACGCACACTACTTCTCTAATAACCCTTCTTCCTTGCAAAGTAGCCTTGGCTTTTATTTAACTAAAGAGGCATACACCGGCTCGCATGGTTTGGGACTTAAATTAATAGGCCTTGAAGCCGGGTTTAATGACCGCGCAGCCGAGCGTGCGATAGTAATGCACGGCGCCAGCTACGTGTGCAACGAATTTATTGATCAGTATGGCAGGCTGGGAAAAAGCTGGGGCTGCCCTGCTGTGCCATTCGAGTTGCATGAGCAAATTATTAATACCATAAAAGACGGCACCTGCCTGTTTATATACTACCCCGATAAGGCTTATCTCGCGGCCTCGAAGTTAATCAGGTAACATTTTACCTTAATTTTACGCTGCGTAATTTACGCAATGAGATGATTTTCTTTATCCGCACCCAATCCTTTCACTCGCATTTTTAGCCCGTTTTGTGATTTAGAGCAAATAAAGTTGTAAACAACCCTATGCCGATATGATAGTCATTTTCCTTCATAAAACCAAGAAAACCACGTCATTATTCGGTAAAAAAAGTCTTTTTCAACAATTATATGTTAAGGGACTTTAAATTTCTAAAAATCTATTTACTTTGCCCTTGCGATAACTTATTTCTTAACCAAATAATAACAAACATGAAAAAACATGTACTAAATGCCGCCTTGGCATTTTTGATGGTTTTTGCGTTCAGTTGGCTGAGTGCACAAACCACCAATGTAATTCAAGGTACTGTAAAGGATGCCAAAGGTGAGGCCATTATAGGAGCGGCTGTAACGATTAACGGAACCACTATTGGTACTGTAACAGATGCGGATGGAAAATTTTCTTTAGCTGTACCCGCTGGCTCTACAACTCTCACAATTAAATATATCGGCTTTACACCTAAAGAAGTTTCAATTGCCGATGGAAAATTTGACATTGTAATAGAAGAGAGTAATAAGGAGCTTGAAGAGGTGGTGGTAACTGCCCTCGGCGTAAAACGCGACCGAAAAGCCCTTGGTTATGCCACCCAACAAATAAGTGGTACTGACGTAAACGAGGCAAAAGATGCCAACCTGGTTAACGACCTTGAAGGCAAAATAGCCGGCGTGCAGGTAACGGGTAATGGTAACATCGGCGGTTCATCGCGTATTACCATTCGTGGTATCAAATCACTAACAGGCAACAATCAACCGTTGTTTGTAATTGATGGTATCGTTATTGATAACTCAAACTTTACAGCAACTAACCTTGCTGTAGGCGACGGAATTGGTATTGACTACGGCAATGCCGCATCGGATATAAACGCCGATGATATCGAATCTATCAACGTATTAAAAGGTGGCCCGGCTGCAGCTCTTTATGGCTCGCGCGGTGCTAACGGTGTAATCGTTATTACCACTAAAAGAGGTAAAAAACATGAAAAAGGGAAATACAAATCACCGATAGGTGTTACTGTAGGCGAAAGCTTTATGGTTAACCAGGTTTCCGTTATGCCCGATTACCAAAATCAGTACGGTGCGGGATACGGACCTACTTATAACGCTGATGAAGCAGATCCAACCCAAACAAGATTGCGCATACAAGATGACGGTAGCTGGGGACCTGCTATTGACGGACGTTTGGTAAGACAATATCCAAGCTACGACAAGTCAGACCCTTTGTATGGCCAAAACACACCATACATTACCCATCCAAATAATATAAAGGATTTTTATCAGTTAGGGTATATCTCAAATGCAAACGTATCGATGGATGGAGCCAACGATAACGGTAGCTTCAGGTTATCTTATTCAAACCTCGATCAGAAAGGAACCGTGCCTAATTCTTCAATAAAAAGAAATAGCGTTGGTTTTGCCGGCGATTATAATTTCACGGACCATTTGTTTGCCGAAATAACTGCAAACTATGTTCAGGATGAAAACGTAGGCCGTCCACGTGTAGGCTATAGCAGTACATTCTCTAACTTCACCCAATGGTGGGAGCGCCAATTGGATATGAATGATTTGAAAAATTACATGAACCCAGATGGTTCACAGAGAGCATGGAACTTACTTGCTACTTCTCAAAACCCAGACGGTTCTTTTAATTACTCTCCTTATTTCTGGAATAACCCTTACTGGCAAGTTTATCAAAACTACGAAAATGACCATCGCGACCGCTTTTTCGGTAGTGCAGCCGTAGGATATAAAATCACAAAATGGCTTACTGCGAAGTTTAAGATGACTACCGATAGGTACAATGAATACCGTGAAGAACGTGTTGCTATCGGAAGTTGCATCGCAGGTGGCCCTGGAGTAGGTATCCCGCAATACAGCGTTGAGCAAATTTCAGTTAGCGAAAACAACTACGAAGGTACCTTAGTAAGTAATAATTCGTTTAAACACGATTTTGACCTTAGCGCAATGATAGGCCTTAACAGAAGAGATAATAATTCAGTTGACAACTATACTTCAACACAAAGCGGTCTTAACTTGCCTGATTGGTATAACCTTGCCAACTCAGTAGGCAAATTGGAAGTTAGTGACTACATCAGCCAAAAGAGAGTAAACTCCGTTTTCGGTAGCGCCTCTTTGGGATGGAAACACCTACTTTACCTTGATATTACCATGCGTAATGACTGGTCTTCATCTTTAGCTACACCTGCCGGTACCGGTAGTACTTACAGCAATAACGTATCTTACTTCTATCCATCAGTTTCGGGCAGCTTCGTTTTCAGCGAATTGATTAAGAAAAACAAGGTTCTTAGCTTCGGAAAAATACGTGGCGGCTGGGCTGAAGTTGGTAATGATTACCATCCTTACTCTACCTCAACTCAACAGCAAGCAAGCCAAAGTTTTGGTAGCATACCAATGTATTATGTGCCAGCAACATTTAATAACCCAACTTTATTACCAGAGAATATCTTCACCTGGGAAATTGGAACTGACCTGAGTTTCTTTGTTGACAGAATAAAAATTGACGCTGCATACTATAACTCGCTCACCAAAAACAACATCTTCACTATTGAACAATCGGGAGCAACCGGTATCACCAATCGCCTTGCAAATGCAGGTGAACTGGCTAACCAGGGTGTTGAGTTGATGACAACGTTTGTATTGGTTAAACAAAAAGGATTTACCTGGAGCGTAGGCTTTAACTTCGGCAAAAACTACAATACTGTTAAGGAATTATACAAAGATGCCTCTGGCGTTGCAGTTAACAGTCTTCAGTTAGGTTCGGATGGTTTCGGCCGTGCAACTATCGAAGCAATACCTGGCTTACCTTACGGCCAGATTGTAGGTTATGATTTTGTATACGATAGTAAAGGAAACAAGATAGTAGGACCGGATGGGAACTATCTTTCTACTGCAGCTACCAAGCCTTTAGGTTCTATTTTGCCTGCATTTACCGGTGGTGTTAGTACAACGCTAGAGTATAAAGGACTTTCATTATACACGTTGTTTGATTTCCAAAAAGGTGGCAATATCTTCTCCGAAACAAACATGTGGGGAGAATATGACGGAACTTTAGCTATTACTGCAGCAAACGGTGTTCGTGTAAACGGACTTGTAGCTCCGGGTATGGCTGAATTAGTTGATGGAAGCGGTGCACCAATACTTGACTCTAAAGGAAATATCCAGTCAACCGGACATGCTAATACAGTTAACATTTCTGCCATTAACTATTACCAAAATGGTAGCGGTAACGGATTTTACGGACCAACCAAGCAAAACGTTTACGATGCTTCTTTTGTTAAACTTCGGGAGATTAAGTTGATGTATGCTTTACCTTCTAAACTATTTGCAAACAGCCCAATCAGAGGAATCTCGATAGGATTTATAGGACGTAACCTGGCAATTTTGAAGAAAAATGTGCCTAATATCGACCCAGAGGTTGCAAACAGCACAGGAAACGTGCAAGGTATAGATGGTGGAGTTAAACCTACTGAAAGATCAATGGGCTTTAACTTTAGTGTTAAATTTTAATAACCGGAAAAACACAAATTAATTATGAAACGTACAACAAAAAATATGACATTTTTGAGTGTGTTGGGATTGCTTCTGGCAATTTCCGCCTGCACCAAAAATTTCGACAAAATAAATACCAATCCAAATGCGCCTAACTTTGTGCCAACCGCATATCTGTTAACATGCGCAGAAAAAGGACTCATGGATTTTACATGGGACAGGTGGTGGAACGCCAGCACCGGTATGATACTTGCAGAGTATTATTCGGAAAACCTTTATACCAACGAAAGCCAGTTTTTCTTTAGAACCAACCTTACTTATCAGTACTGGGGATATTTCTACGGAAGCGGATTAAACGATCAGGGCGGCGGTGCCGTAACTGTGGCTGGTATGAAAAGCCTTCAAACTATTATTGACGAATGCAATGCAACACCAAGCAAATACATTGCTTCGGGTGCAATTAATAACCAAAAGGCGGTTGCTACTATTCTTGAAGTTTGGGAATATCAGAACCTTACCGATACATGGGGCGATATCCCTTTCTCGCAAGCGTTAAAGGACGTTACCATCACCCAGCCTAAGTACGACAAACAATCTGATATCTACACCGGCCTTTTAGCCAAACTAGATAGCGCAATTGCATGGATTGATGTTTCTAAAACCGACCTTCAAGGCGACCTTATTTATAGTGGAAACATGAGTGCCTGGTTAAAGTTTGCAAACTCTTTAAAACTAAGGGTTGCTATCAGAATGGCTGATGTTAACTCTACAGTTGCTAAAACAGAGATAATGGCTGCCGTTGCGGGTGGGGTATTTAGCAGCAACGCCGACAATGCTTTGTTACCTTACATTTCAGCAGGACCTAATTACAATCCGCTTTATTACGATCGCTTTGTAAGTGGCAGAACTGACTTTTGCGCTTCTAACGTTATTGTTGATGTAATGAACCGCTTGAACGACCCAAGAAGGCCGTTTTATTTCGATACAATTGCTGCAGGTGGTACAAACCCAGGTGGTACGTTTGTTGGAAGGCCTTTCGGACAGAACGGAAGTGATGCAGGAAACACACAGTTATCAAGCGTTTCTCAACCAAGTGGTGCATCAAATTCAAGTAGCACTGGCTTATCGCTTTCAGCTACAGCACCCGGTGTATTTTTGGACTATGCACAAGTACAATTCATATTGGCAGAAGCAGTAGAGCGTGGCTATATTTCCGGAACCGCAGAAAGCTACTATGACGCCGGTATTCAGGGTTCGTTCGATTTCTGGGGCGCTCCAGGTGGGGCAGCTTACATCGCTCAGGATAGCGTAGGTTATACTGCATTGAAAAGTGCAGGCAGAACATGGAAGTCAATTATAGGTGAGCAAAAATGGTTAGCACTATATAATCAGGGTATACAGGGATGGATTGAATACCGCAGGCTTGACTTCGGTATCCTTCAGGCGCCTGTTGATGGTTTCTTAGTAGGCTCGGCCGTTCCTGTAAGAATGCAATACCCTTATAACGAATCTCAGTTGAATCCTACGGGATATAACGGAGCAATTTCTGACCAGGGTGCTGATGTTATGGCTACCAAAGTATGGTGGGATATAAATTGATTAATAATAAAACCAAAACTAACTTAAGATGAAAAAAATATTAATCGGTTTTTTAGCGCTTAGCCTGCTAACAACCTTTTCGTGTAAAAAGGCCACTGTGCTTAACGGTGGTTCATTTACATTCAAATCAACCAGCTACTCGGTAACATCGGCCATTGGCAATACAACTGCTGATAATTCATTGGTATGCATTAATTCGCCAACCAATAGTTATAATGAGTGTCAGTTTATTTTTTACTCAAGTATTGTTGGTGGTGCCCAGGTAATCCCTTACCCTACCGCAGGTAGTTACCAGGTAGTAACAGGTGCGCCCGATACAACGGGCACGCAGCTAAGTATTAACCTGGTATTAACTACCGGTGCTACTTACAATGCAAAAACTTATGCTGTTGACCCTAACGCTAACGTTCATGCTACTGTAACAGTTAGTGGCGGAGAGTTACATATATCGTTGCCTGCTGTTAACATGATAAACATACATGATAGCACAGACCATGGAACGCTAACAGCTACTGTAATGCAAACTTCGGCTACCGAGTAAGCACGATTGGTTTAAGCTTAATTAAAAGGCCCTTTGAAAAAAACCAAAGGGCTTTTTTTATTTTCATTGCAATATGATTACGATCATTGCCCTATTTTAAGTTCAGTGTTCATTTTTTAGGCTGTAGCGAAATTTTCTTTGTATAGAAAACGTTATCTTAGCATTTAAAACCCTTAGCCCGTGATGAATAAATTCAGGACTATCGCAGTTTTTATGATTGCTTCGGCTTTCATTACTCCGGCATATTCCTTCTATAATTTCAGTGATTCTACCCAAGTAGGTTGTATTGACCCCGTTATTTGCAGGCTTGATAGCATGTCGCTTTCTACGTTTAAACGTGATAAACTGTTTGTTGATAATGCCGGTGTGCTGCTAAGCATCAACATGCCTTATGACGAAATACCGAAGTATAGCGAAGCCGAATTGAAGGAAAAAATCAAACTCATTCCCTCTCTTATCCCTTTAAACTACAATGCCACAGTAAAGCAGTTTATTGATTTTTTTGCCTACCGTCGCAGGGGCCTTATGTCGAGCTGTCTTGCTAATTCGCAAATCTACTTCCCCATTATTGAAGAAATACTTGATAAAAAGGGCCTGCCCTTAGAGTTAAAGTATCTGCCTATTGTTGAATCCGCTTTTAATCCTGTAGCAGTTTCAAAAGCGGGCGCCACTGGCTTATGGCAGTTAATGTATGGTACCGGTGCACAGCTAGGCCTCAATATTAACTCGTATGTTGATGAAAGGCGCGACCCGATAAAGGCCACAGAGGCTGCCGCCGACTATTTGAAGAAGCTGTATGATTTTTACGGTGATTGGCAATTGGTTTTAGCAGCGTATAATTCTGGCCCGGGTACCGTTAATAAGGCCATTGCACGCGCCGGTGGGGTTAAAAACTTCTGGGCCGTATTGAATTACCTGCCTGCCGAAACAAGAAGCTATGTACCAACGTACATTGCGGTGGCTTATGTGATGAATTACTATAAAGATTACAAACTGGTATCGTCTGAGCCAAAGCGTGAGTTATACGCTATTGACACTGTTTTGATTACCGCAAAAGTAAGCCTCAAGCATATATCAGACATATTGGGTATACCTATGGACGAACTGCAGTTTCTCAACCCGAGTGTGAAAGCGGGGGTTATCCCTTATACCGAAAAAGGCTTTGGTGTAAACCTACCTATTAATTATTTTGCTTTGTTTGAATCGAAACAGAACGAAATTATGAATGACTCATCGCAGCTCATTCAAATGCCGTTGCCAATGGTTGCAGCATCAACTAAAACCATTTATTACAAGGTTAAAGCAAAAGAAACGCTTACAAAAATTGCAGCTAAATACGGCGTAACCGAAGCTTCACTTAAAAAGTGGAATAAACTAAAAAGTAGTTCCGTATATACCGGCGAAAATTTAAAGGTGGTTATAACTACCTACAAAACTGCCGAGGCCCCGGGTTATGCTCAGGCATTTTCAAGCAAGGTTTTAGACAAATCGAGGGTTGATACATTAAAATATCAGGCTACTGTGGCCGCATCGGTAAATGCAGCGATAGAAACCGACAGCGTTGTGGATAGTGTAAAAACTACTGCCACTGTTCAGGATAGCAACACTATTAAACTCGAACTGGATAAAAGCTGCAATTGTATTTACCATGTAGTACAACCTGGTGATACACTATGGAGTATAGCTAAACACTACCAGGGCGAAACCATTGATAAGTTAAAGGCTGATAATAAAGAACTACAGGAAAGGCCAATCAGGGTGGGCGACGTAATCAAGATATTGAGGTAATTGCCTCAATCAACCACTTTAGCGAAAACTCAGTTATTGCAAGCTGCGTTAACCGCTGCTCATCCCTTTGCATTTCACCCTTTAAACTTTGAATGCTTTCTTTGCGTTTCTTGCCATGCGGGGGCATTACCTTAAGGTATTTGGCAAACAGGTTATTTATTAACTCGTAGTTTTTATAGTGCGGTCCCTCATTTGCGTTTATCATTCGGGCAATATTATGGCACTCATTCGTGGCAAGTTCAAATTGCCCACGTAAAATAAAGGCGACTAGAAAAATCATTCTGAACAAGAGGTGTTGGCGGTCGTTAAGACTTGCATCTTCCGGCAAAACCCTCAGTGCTTCATCGGGCTGGTTTATAAAAAGATGGCAGTATGCCTTGTAAAGAGGAACCAGAAAATACTCATAGCTTTTATCCAACTCGCCAATGAGGCGGTTGAAGATATCAATTCCATTCTGATATCGACCCTGATTAATTTGATTTGCTATATAGTTTTGGATAATCCATGACTTGATGGGCTGCCCTATTTTCTGGCATCGTTCTATACAGGAAACAAGACATTCATCAGCCTTGGCAAATTGGCCCAAGGCGATATATTCAACAGCGATATTATTCAATAAGGCAAGTTGGTTTTCGAAGGTGCGCTGGGCGTCATCAAAGTGTTGCACATCATTAATGGCTACAATCTGACGTAAAATTTCGATATGGGCCAAACCGGTAGTTTGGTAAGCATATTTTTTGAGTATCAAAGCCTTCTCAAACAAGTCATCGTCATTACCTATGCCAATATCAATAATCCTTTCGGGCGGCGTCCGGTAATCATCGGGGCCGCTGTACTTTGTTCCCGCTACTTCCATTTTAAACGCCTTTAAAAATGCCTGGCGTGCCTCTACTTCGCGGTGGCGGTACCTAAAGTTTCTTATTTGTTCTTGCTTTAAGCTTTCCGTAAACTCCATTTGCCGTTCAATATCCCCGATGGTTTTCTCACCATTCATAACCATCCAAAGATTTTGAAGATCTAACAGGCGCACAGTGTCTTCGGGCCTGGTGTTTTCTTTGGCTTGCTCAATAAACCGGGAAACATCAGAAGCAAAAACGTTGTTCAATTTGCGTTTAAGAAAAGCCTGCGCAAGCCATACATGATAAGTTGTTCTGTATTTTTTTATATAATCAGTAAAAGTATCCTCTATAAGATAGTCATAAATTAGTTCGTTTAATAAACGGAGCTCGTGGCGCAGCAGATAATTTTTGCTACTTGAATATTCTTTTCCAAATGCATGCTGGTATATTTCATCATTGGCAGGTACACCCTCGCGTTTACGGTATTTTTTTAGCAACGCGTAAATTTGTTGCAGGCTTTGGCGCTTTTGCGCTTTTATTATGGCCTCAACTTTACCAATCTCACGGTCGCTCAGCACCCGCATAAGTTCAAGTGTTCTCATGACTTAAAATTATGATTATGTTTCTGAAAATTAAGGTTGTTGGAAAGCCATAAAGCTCACGCCTTTTTGATGCAAATTTCAACCTAATAGCTTGTTTATTAATTTTTTACTTCAAATCTGCCACTTATAAAACCATACAAATTACCACACGCAACGTGATATTTTGTTTTTAAAAGGCTAAAACACGAGGCTAAATTTGAGCCATCATTATTATTTTGCGCCCCGAAAAAATCAAACTTAAATACTTCGCTATGAAATTACCCCTCCTGCTTTTTGCCATCATCTGTGGCACTTTGGCTATGTTTGCACAAGCCCCACAACAAATGAATTACCAGGCGGTGGTTCGAAACGCGGATGGCCAGATAGTGGCCAATGGCACAAGTATAAAACTGAAATTCACAATTCATGATATTACATCAACCGGCACAGTTGTATTTACCGAAATACAAAATACCACGGTAAACCAGGTTGGGTTGGTAAACGTACAGATAGGCTCAATCAACAACCTTTCAGTAGTCGACTGGTCATCGGGGGCAAAATATTTGCAAGTTGAAACGGATATCAATAACACCGGCACTTTTACGGATATGGGCACGGCGCAGCTGATAAGCGTGCCGTACGCCTTGTTTGCAGCGAATAGTGTAGCTGGCCCTGCGGGCGCCACAGGTGCCAAAGGAGTTACCGGTTTAATGGGCCCTACGGGGCCAGTAGGTAATACCGGTGCGCAGGGCCCGGCAGGCACTACAGGCGCTGGGGTTACAGGCGCTACAGGACCAACGGGTGCTAATGGAGTTACAGGTATTGGTGGAGGCGCTACAGGACCAACAGGCACTACCGGCGCCACAGGGAATAACGGTGACAATGGATTAAATGGCGATACAGGGGCCACAGGTGCAACCGGAGCACAGGGTCAACAAGGCCTGCAAGGCACAACCGGTTCGCAGGGCGTGCAGGGGGTGCAAGGCATACAAGGCACTCAAGGTGTTACGGGGCCAACAGGTAATAATGGCGTTACTGGCGCGCAGGGATTAACTGGCGCAACAGGGGCAGGGGCTACCGGGGCAACTGGCGTTACAGGCGCGGGTGGTGGGGCAACAGGCCCAACAGGGCCAACAGGGGCCACGGGCAGCACCGGAATAGGTGGCGGGGCCACAGGGCCAACAGGCGCTACAGGCACAGGCGGGCCGACAGGAAGTAGCGGCGTTACGGGGCCTACCGGCTCAACCGGTGTACAGGGCCTACAAGGTATTGCCGGTACCACAGGCCTGCAGGGAATACAGGGAATACAAGGTGTGCAGGGCGTTGCGGGAATAACAGGCGCCACAGGCTCTGCCGGCAGTAATGGTGCCAATGGCTCTACTGGTGCTATAGGTGCCACCGGAAATACCGGAGCTACTGGCAATGATGGTTCAGCCGGAGCTACAGGCACCAACGGTGCCATGGGTGTAACCGGAGCTACAGGTAGTAACGGTGCAACCGGAGCAACAGGTACTACCGGCCCAAGTGGAATAAACGGTACAAACGGATTAAACGGCACTAACGGTACCAATGGACAAAATGGGACAACAGGGGCCACTGGTGCAACCGGTAACAACGGAGCCAATGGGGTAACGGGTGCTACAGGTGCTACCGGCGCATCGGGTAGCGACGGCGTTAATGGAATAACAGGTGCTACGGGTGTAACAGGCGCCAGTGGTAGCGATGGGGCTGCCGGCGCTACTGGCGCCACAGGAGCAACCGGCACCGGCGGATGGGGCATAACCGGTAATACCGGCACCACTGCGGGCACTAACTTTATTGGTACTACCGATGCTAAAGATTGGGTTATAAAAACCAACAATACCGAACGGGCGCGTTTTGCATCGGCTGGTAATTTTGGTATTGGTACTACCAATCCACAGACTACAGTACATATTAAAACCGCCGATTTGGCAGCCAACGCCGCTTCATTACGCATTCAACCAACCGGCAATGCTGCCGACACCGTTTCGCAGGTTTCGCTGATAGATTTGTGGTCTACTTTTGATCAGCTTTCCGGCGATCAGGCCCCGCGTAGAACTTCATCTATTAAAACGGGGTTTTCGGGTGGCGCATGGAGCCATGAGTACCTTGCGTTTGAAGTTGGTACCGGCACATCGAACGACGCTGCGGTAGAACCTGCACCACGTATGACGATAACCGGTGCAGGTAATGTGGGTATTGGTACCACATCGCCGGGTGCTCCGCTAACAGTAATTGCCGGCAGCAGCGCTAGCGTGGCTACCGATATTGAAGGCTCTTCAACCATAGGTACCTGGCTGGCCTTGTATAACGGCAGCACCGGCGGCACTGGCTGGCGCTTAATCTCCACAGGTTCGGGAAACAGTGAGGGGGCAGGTAAACTGGTTATAAACAGTGATATAGGCGGACCGCAAAACGCCGTTTTTACCAGCACCGGTTATGTAGGTATAGGTGGCGTTACCTCACCCGCAACATATCTTGATGTGCAGGGTAGTAATTCTGGTTCAACATCGCTTATATTGCGCAGTGGTAACTTTAGCACAGGCAATAGCAGCAACCAAATTGTTTTTGGCTATAACGGTACCACAAATTTTCAATCGGCAATCAAAACCCGGCACAATAGTGGTTCGGGGGTGGGCAATTCTATTGACTTTTATGTTTGGAACCAGGGTACAGATGCGGTTGGCACAATAGGCACCAAAAGAGTTTTAACTGTTGATGGAGGCGGAAACGGGCGTGTAGGCATAGGCACCGGTACGCCCGATACTACTTTACACATTGTAGGGTCGCTAAAAATGGTGGATGGAAACCAGGGCACCGGTAAAATAATGATGAGCGATGCCAACGGTGTTGGAATTTGGACCACCGCAGCAATCGCAGCAAATGCCTGGAATTTAACAGGAGATAGCGGCACTACCGTGGGCACCAACTTTATTGGTACTACCGATGCCCAACCGTTAATGTTTAAAGTAAACGGCAACAAAGCAGGCTATATTGATTTTACCGCAACCAGCGCTAATACCTCGCTAGGCTATCAAACACTTAATTCGGTTACCGGTGCATACAATACCGGGGTTGGGTATCAATCTCTTTATGCTAATACCAGCGGGTTTGGTAATGTGGCCGCCGGAGTAAGAGCGTTATATTCAAATATCACCGGAAAGGGAAGCGTTGCCATTGGCGACTCGGCAATGTTTAGCAGCACCGCCGATTCGGCAAAAAACGTGGCTATAGGAACCAATGCCATGGCGGCATCAACAATTTCGTACCACGCTGTAGCTGTTGGCTATGGTGCGCTGGCCAGCAATACCACCGGTGTAGGTTCTACGGCGTTAGGCTATTATGCAATGAATACTTACAACCCCGGTGGAAGTACGGCTGTTCAATCATGGAATACCGCCGTAGGCGATTATGCCATGCGCGCAACCACCAACGGTAACTCAAATAGTGCGCTGGGTGCAAATGCGTTACTTCAAAGTACTACGGGTACCGGCAATACTGCGGTAGGCGCGTTGGCAATGCTGCAAAGCACCACCAGCGATTCTTCCACAGCGCTTGGTTTGCAAACTCTATATTCGGCTACTACCGGCGATGGAAATACTGCCATAGGTACCAACGCCCTTAAAACTGTTACTACCGGTAAGTATAACACTGCCCTTGGCTATGGTGCCGATGTAAGCAGCGGAGCACTTACCAATGCAACGGCTATTGGTTATAACGCAAAAGTGGCTATAAGCAACAGCCTTGTGCTGGGCGCTACCGGTGCCAGTGCTGTAAATGTGGGCATTGGTACCGCCAGCCCGGCAGTGGCTTTAGATGTAGCAAGCACTACCACCGTTAATTATGGTACCATTGCACAGTTGTATGCCCCAGCTAACACCACTACCGGCAATTACTCTCAAATCCGCTTGGGGGTGGGTTCATCGGCTAATAACGCGGGCGAAATTCGTTTTCAGTACAACGGCAATGGCCTTAGCACCAATGTACTGCAATTGGGCTTGTTTGCGGCAGGAGGCAATGGCTTATCTATAACCGGTGCAGGAAATGTTGGCATTGGCACATCAACCCCAACACAGGCCAAATTGGTTATTAACGGCTATCAAACCGCAACTAGCTTTAGTTATGAATACTTAAACAACGCTGGCACTGGTTCATCAAGCGGTGGCCCTAACTTATCGATATATTGCAGTGACCGCATAGCAGCTACTGAATACGAGGCCTACAGCGATGCACGTATTAAAAACATCATAGGATTATCTGATAACGAAAGGGACCTAAACACCCTGGCCCAAATAAAAATTACCGACTACAGGTTTATCGATACCATAGGCAAAGGCACTGGTTTAAATAAAAAGGTAATTGCACAACAACTTGAAACTGTATACCCGCAGGCAGTTAATAAAATTACGGATGTAGTGCCCGATATCTATAAGCTTGCCGAAATTAAAAACGGCCACATTGCGGTTGAGAACAAGCTAAAAATTGGTGATAAGGTGAAACTGATTTTTGACAAACACACCGATATTTACGATGTACTAAGCGCCGATAGCAAAGGCTTTACCATAAATGCCAAAGATGAAGGCAATGTTTTTGTTTTTGGTAAGCTGGTTAACGATTTCCGTACGGTGGACTATGAGGCCCTTACTACACTAAACATTTCTGCCACACAGGAATTGCTGAAGCGAATGAATGCGATGAGCGCTGAGAATGAGAAAATGAGAGTTGAAAATACTGCGATTAAGAAAACACTCTCTACACTTTCATCGGATGTTGAAACACTAAAGACGATTATTGAAAGTAAGACAATGAAATAAGTTATGGGAATAATGGAGGTGGCTTAACCCACGTCCATTATTTTTTGAATGCCTTTTATTGACGAAAAGGTTATCAGCTTCAAAAAAACGTTAATCCTTAACTTCGTCCAGGGCGAGCTCCAATCGGTACAAATAGCTTTGAAAACAGCTGAGGCTGCTTCAAACCTTTTATTGCGGTACAGATTAAACCGGGCCATTGAATGGAAACTGCTGGCCAGCTTGTAAGCTTTAACCTTGTTGGATATCTTTTTACCCGAGTGTGCATCTGTAAAAATGAAATGATAGAGCCTTAATTGCTCCGCCCCTGTATTAGTGCGCATAATATTTACAGACCGGTCTTCATGTTCTAAAACAACCACATCGTATTGCTTTTCGAGATAATTAACCGGGTATTTTGCTGCTATTCTTAACCACAACTCCATATCCTCCCCTATTCTGAATTGCGGGTCGTACTTATACTCTTGCATTATCTCAGCAGCAACGCAAACCTGCTGGCTGTGAATTGTGTTAACTACGATAATCTCAAAAATATTTTCGCCGCGGTAATAATTCCCTTCGCGTGGCTCAGTGGCGTTCTCCTTCTCAATAGTTAACCCGGTATAAAACATTTCGACCGGGTTATGGCGCTGTAGCAATTCGTTGTAAATTTTACTCAGCCTTTCAGGTAGGTAATAATCATCGCTATCTAAAAAGCATATGTATTTCCCCCCCGCATGGCCAATACCGTTGTTACGGGCGACACAACGTTCGGCATTGGTTTGATAGATATATCTTACCCTCGGGTCATCAAATTGTTTAACTACGTCTGCAGTATTATCAGTTGATCCGTCATCTATAATCAACAACTCCCAGCTCTTAAAAGTCTGCCCTAAAACGCTTTTTATTGCCTTTCCTAAAAGACCCGCGCGATTGTATGTTGGTATAATGATGCTAAAAAAAGGAGCTTGATTCACTTGTGGGTATGCTAAATTGATGCCGGCAATTAATTTCTGTTTTCCGTTTAATGCCCTCCCGACTTAGCGGTGAAGCCCTTTTGGAAGTCATCATACTTGCTTGTTTTATAACTATTGCTTGAAACATAGTTTAAAACAGTTTCAAAAACCTTGGTTTCCTGGTAACCCGGTACGGGGAAAATTTCATCCAGGTTTTCATCAAAATAAACCGAAGTAGGATAACTCATCTGGTTGTTCAAAATTTCAGCAGCCAGTTCGTTGTAACCCTGCATGCCTTGCGCAATATACTTGTAGTCTTTGCCCCTGAAATTGATATTTTCCCTTGTCTCGGCATCAAACTTAATGGCGTAAAAATTATCGTTCACAAACTTCACAATAACAGGGTCTTTAAAAGTAGAAGCATCCATACGTTTGCACCAGCCGCACCAACCCGTATAAACATCAACAAATACTTTGCGGTGTTCCTTTTTCTGTGCTTCCTGCATTTCCTTCCAGGTCATCCATTTTATACCACCGGCCTCGGGTTGTGGCCGGGGTTTAATAACAAATGATGAGGCAACAAAAACACCGACTGCCAAAAACAAAATACAAAGCGGCTTATTCATCTTAATAATTTTCACTGTAAAGATATTCAAAATCAGGCTAAGATTAAATTAACGCCTTGGTGGGGAAGTAGGTATACGAATTTACTAAAGTTAACTAAGTTAAACAATAACTAGGTTTGTATAACACCAACGTTAAATTGCTTTGTTATAGGTGATTGATTAGCCGCCTCAATCCCCATCGAAATTACTTTACGTGTATCCGCAGGGTCAATAATGCCATCCGTCCATAACCTGGCGGCGGCAAATTTTGGATCGAGGGTTTTAAAATATTTGGCTTTAATGTCATCAAGCAATTTCTTTTCATCCTCGGGTGCTATAACCTGGCCCTTGGCTTTTAAGGTTGATACCTGTATTTGCAAAAGCGTTTTAGCAGCCTGCTCCCCTCCCATTACCGAAATACGTGAGGTTGGCCAGGCGTAAATTAACCTTGGGTCGTAAGCTTTACCGCACATGGCGTAATTACCGGCGCCGTAACTGTTACCTACTACAATAGTAAATTTAGGCACTACCGAATTTGAAACGGCATTCACCATTTTGGCACCGTCTTTTATTATGCCACCTTGCTCGCTACGACTGCCCACCATAAAGCCGGTTACATCCTGCAAAAATACCAACGGTATTTTTTTCTGGTTACAGTTCATGATAAAACGCGCTGCCTTATCGGCCGAGTCGGAATATATAACCCCTCCAAACTGCATTTCGCCCTTTTTGCTTTTTACCACCTCGCGCTGGTTGGCAACAATACCAATCGCCCAGCCATCAACACGGGCATAAGCGCAAATGATAGATTTTCCGTAGCCCTCTTTATATTGTTCTACTTCAGAGTTATCGACCAGCCTTTTAATCACTTCCAGCATATCGTATTGGCTGGTAATAGTTTCGGGTATCAGGCCATAAATGTCATTCTCAGGGAAAGCCGGCTTCGCAGGCTCAATACGATCAAAACCGGCATCAGCAGGTTTGCCAAATTTATCAACCAGGTTACGGATGGTTTTCAGGCACTCGGAGTCGTCCTTCATTTTATAATCGGTAACACCTGATATTTCGCAATGCGTGGTAGCACCACCCAGTGCTTCATTATCAATATCCTCACCCACAGCCGATTTTACCAGATAACTACCCGCCAAAAAAACCGAGCCTGTTTTGTCAACAATAAGCGCTTCGTCGCTCAAAATGGGCAGGTATGCCCCACCTGCAACGCAACTGCCCATAATAGCTGCTATTTGCGGTATACCCATCGAGCTCATAATAGAGTTGTTGTAGAACACCCGGCCAAAACCTTCTTTATCAGGAAATACCTCATCCTGCATTGGCAAGAAAGCGCCTGCGCTATCTACCAAATAAATGATGGGCAAGCGGTTTTCAATTGAAATTTCCTGGGCGCGCAAATTCTTTTTAACCGTTATAGGGAACCAGGCACCCGCTTTAACTGTGGCATCGTTAGCCACCACAATACAAAGGCGCCCTTTAACATAGCCTAGTACAACCACCACTCCTCCGCATGGGCAACCGCCTTGCTCCTCGTACATGCCATATCCTGCCTGCTCTCCAACTTCTAAAACAGGTTTGTTTTTATCCAGCAACAGTTCTATTCTCTCGCGAGCGGTAAGTTTTCCCTTCTCCTTATGCTTATCAATGGCTTTTTTACCGCCACCCAGCTTTATCTGCTCCGACAATCTTTTCAGGTCGCTTAATACCAATTTCATGGCATCTTCATTTCTATTAAACTGTATCGTGTTACTCATGGGTTTCAAAAATTTGCGTGGCGAAGCTATGATAATTTGATAATTCGGCAATGAGCTAATTGCTACAACTTTCTTACGAACAATCACATTCCACTTTGCTTTTCCAATTAAGCCATTATATTTGCGGCGGGGCGAGCCTTATACGACCAGCTCCTGTTTAATCCTCCAGGCGGGAAACCGAGCAAAGGCAGACGGTTGTAGCGGTGCGATATGAGTTACTTGCCCTATTTTTTTTCTCTTTTGAAGACGCCACCTAGCGCGTCTTTTGTTTTTTATAGGGTTTTGGAATTCTTTCTAGCAATTTTTTGAGCTACATAATTCACAAAAATGCAGGCCAGTAATAGCATAAAGGGGTCTGCAATGTAGCGCCAGCGGTATTCAACAAAAAACATAATATTTACCATAAAAATGGCTATCACAGGGCTTAATAAGTAATAGAACTCAATCCCTCTTACTTGCCTGAGCACAACTAGAATAATGAAACCGAAAAAGCATAAATGCATTAGTAGCGTTAAGGGGTTTATTTTCCAGTTATTGCTGTTGTTGGGCAAAAAATAAATGACTGCTTTTCTAAAGCACAATATAAGTTCCTGCTTAGGGTGGGTTTTAATCCAGGTCATAGCCTCTGTTCTGTAAACCTGGGTTTCGGTGTATTCATCTTGTGTAAGCAGAGAACTGTCTTTTTGCAGCATCGGTTGTAATTCGGCATGTTTTTGTTGCCAGATAGCGGGGTTCCAACTACCTTTTGAAAAAGCATTGTGCCCATGCCACAAATTAACCGAGGACTGGGTTGAAATTACTACCCTGCCAAAGGCCGCATAATTTACAGCTACTATATAGAACACGAAAAAAGCAATGAGCAAATTGGCGGGCATGTATGCCAATAAATACTGTTTGATAAACGACCGGTTGCGCAACGCATCAAAAAGCGCAACCACATAAAATAATATCATGATGAGGCACACCTGCATTTTCAAAAAACAGATTACCGGTATGGCCAGGGTAAAAAATATGATTTGGGGTAGGCTGAACCTTTTATTAAACCGCCGATTGTATAAGTGAATACTGATAATAATAACCAGGCAGGGCATAATGATACACTCGAAAATGTTTATCATGCCAACGTACAAAATAATGGAAGGATAGGTACAGTAGAGTATGGTTGAGATTAACGCTGAGGATTTGCTCAAAAAAAGCCCGGCCAGGCGGTAGAAATAAAATAAAGAGATAATAAATGCAATATTCTTTAAAGCAAAAATACTTTCAGCAAACTTTTCAAGATACAATTCGGGCACCCCGTTTGCCACATCAAAGCCGGGATTAAAAACGGCATATATTTTAAGGCCAATTACATGCACCAACACATTTAGCTTAGGCCTGAATGCTGTAGGCCATTCTACTTCAGTTCTTAACTTGGGCCTGTCGAAGGACTTATCAGTTACATAGCCTTTGCCCAACAAAACATTTCGGGCCACGCCGGCCATTTCAATATCATCAACATTTGAGTAGGGGAAAAAATGTTTGTGCAAAGTAACCCCGGTTATGTAAGCCGGAAACTTGTTAATTTCAACAAAGCCATCAATAAACAACTTGCCAATTAGCGCAACAACCAAAATTACCAGCAGTATGTTGTTTTTCCGGTCGGTAAAAAAAGAAACCATATTAAAATTAAGTTGCGTGAAGTTTGGTTGAATGTTCCCGTTCAATAATAATCAATAACCCTGGTTTCTACTGAGCCCTTCTTGTTATTGTCGAAAGAGGTAGACTTTATCCAATTGCCCATTTTGTCGTTTTCGTAAATGGTGGCCTTTATTAAAACTACGGTGCCATCAGCTTTAATGCGGTAGGTTTCTTCTTCGGTTTTAAAGCCGTTGTCGTCGTAGGTGGCATTTCGTTTTTGGCCTACATCACCACCACCAATAAAATAATAGGCATCGTTCACATCAACAGGATTGCCTAAACTATCAAACTGTGCACTTATTTTACGACTTAGCGTACTGTCGGTATTGAAAATATCGGTTTCAGTTTCGTTACCCTTTTTATCATACTTATGCACGTACTTATTCAACAGACTGCCATCTTCGTTAATATTGCGTTCTTCCGTTAGTCTACCCAACGAATCGTACACATAGTTGTAACTAATGCGCGTTTTGTGAGGCCAGCCATTATGCCTGCTATATTGGGTTACACTACACCGGTTGCCTAACCCGTCGTACTCCGAAACGGTACTTCTCAATCCACCGGGAGTATAGTAAATCAGCTTAGCCAGCTTACCGTTTTTATCGTAAACATAAGTGCATTGCTTTTGCTTTTCTCCAACCCTCAGCCGTTTTCCGTGACCCTTATACCCCGTGCTTTTATACGTTACTAATTTACCGGCGCTATCGTAGGCATAAGAAAAGGCTTCTGTCTTTACACGCGGCCACTTCTGTAGGTTCACTACGTAACTAACACGTTTTTTGTCATGGTTTTTATATACTTCCATTACTCTACGCACCAAGGTATCGCCCTGGTTATAGTATAGTATCTCAACACTATTTCCTTGCTCATTAAACCGGTGTACGACCTTTCCAAAAACATAAGCCCGGGGTGAACCTCCGGTCGTATCGAATGAAGTAGCCATTTCCTGCACCGATTTTACCTTTCCCTTCAAATGGTATTCATCAACGTCGCGGTTAAGCTTTTCTTTGGAGAAAGAAAGTAACATCGTGGCAAGCATTAGTAACCCAACAACTGGAAGGAACTTCATAAGCTTGTATTGCAATCGCGACATTTCTTGTATTTAATAAGAGAATGGTTGAACCCACATGTGTTGCAAGCATAACAAAATTACACCAACCTAGATGCTCAAAATAATTAACCTATAAACAGCATACACAGCCGACAGTACAGCCTTTATGGAATTAAACATAATGGGCATCTATCAATAAATCCAAATTATGGCTGAAATTACTAACACAACAGGCGGCGGCCACCGCAAAAACCGGGGCCATAGGTCACCAAAACCGGCGCCGCGTGTAGACATGACCCCGATGGTTGACCTTGGCTTTTTGCTTATTACATTTTTTATGTTGAGCATGAAATTGAGCGACCCGCAAGCGCTACAGTGGGATAAACGAATAAGTGAAACCAATGACCCTGTTCCAGAATGCGTTGTTCTGAACATCTTGGTTGACTCCGCCGATAGGGTATATACATACGAAGGCGAAGACTTTAAAACCCTTCGGTCCACTTCGTTTAATGATACGGGGCTAATACAAATTGTAATGCAAAAAGGTAAACGGGTTAAAACCGAATGCGGCCTGGGGAAAGATGGCCAGCCGCATAAACTTATCTGCCTGATTAAGCTACTTCCAGGCACCAGATACCAAAACCTGACAGATGTGATAGATGAAATGAATATCACCCATTCCTTCTACTCCATCCAGGAACCGCTGGCTGAAGAAATTGCGGCTTTAAAAGATAAGGAGAAGGAATTACTGGCTGAAACCAAGCCTTAAATGCCGCAACTTAACCACCTGATAGCAAATATTTTATACCAGTATTAGGAATCTTGCCTTTAATAGCTAATACATCTTATTTCAGTTTTTCAATAGCAGCTTTAACGACGTTATCGCTTGGGTTAAGCACGTAGTAAAAGCCATCCATTCGCCAAACTTGCTTGGCTAAAAAGGCTTTAAGGTTAAGTTTAACCTTATCGTCAATCTTGCTTCGTTTAGCTTCGTTGGGTTTAAGGCCTGCGGCAAAGGCGTATTTGTAAAAGTCGTTCACCATTTCTTCGGTTATTACGTAATCCCTTTTAAAATCCTCTTCGCTTTTAAACTTGCCTAAAACATCGGCGTGTTGCGATGAATACTTGTAAACAAACTCAGGTATAAACGAACGCACGGCATAAAAATATTCACTCTCCGAGGTAGTATCCATAGGCACAAAAATATCGGGGCGAATACCGCCTCCTCCATATACCCTTCTTCCCTTCGATGTTTTGTAAACCGTAGTATCACGGCTGGCAATCGAATCTTCGTGCACAAACTCGCCACGGCTATAGCGATCGTAAATTTCGTTATAGTATTCGTCCGCTCCTTTATCATAAGGGCGTTGTATACACCTTCCGGATGGGGTATAGTAACGCGCAATGGTAAGCCTTAGGGCTGAGCCATCCTTTAAATCGTATTGCTCCTGCACAAGGCCCTTACCAAAGCTGGTACGGCCAATAATGGTGCCTCTGTCCCAATCCTGCACGGCACCCGAAAGAATCTCGCTGGCTGATGCCGAGCCCTGGTCAATCAATATACATAAATCGCCTTTTTCAAAAAGGCCCTGCTTTCCGGCAAGATAATCCTGCCTGTCGTAAGCTTTACCTTTGGTGTAAACCAAAATCTTCTCGCCCGAAATCAGTTCATCGGCAATAGATGTGGCTGCCTGCAAATAGCCACCGGGGTTACCTCTTAAATCAATAATCAGTTTCTTCATGCCCTTATCAAGCAGCATGCGCATCTTTTCAACAAACTCCTGGTGAGTATTGGCGCTAAAACTGGTAATGCGGATATATCCAATATCATTGGTAGCCATGTACGCGGCATCGATACTGTAAAGCGGAATTTTATCGCGCGAAATCTGAAAGTCGAGCAATTTTGGGCTACCACTACGCATTACGGTAACCTTTACCCTGGTGCCTTTGGGCCCGCGCAGGCGGTGTTTAACAGCCACATCTTTTATTTTCACCCCGGCCACTACACTATCCTCGATTTTCACAATACGGTCGCCGGCTTTAATGCCTTCAAGTTCAGAGGGGCCGCCAGCAATTGCTGTTACCACGGTGATGGTATCCTGCACAATAAAAAACTCAATACCAATGCCTTCAAAATTGCCTTCCAGCGATTCATTCATTTCGCCCAAATCTTTGGCGGGTATATAAACCGAGTGCGGGTCGAGGTTTGAAAGTATTTTTTCAATGCTTTTGTCAACCAACTGGGCGCGGTTAACAGTGTCAACGTATTTAAAGGTGATGTAGTTAAGTACATCTTCAACCTTATCATAGTTCCTATCGCCTATCGCCTGTTTGCCAATGGTAATTGAGTTAATTACAAACCCCAACATTACGCCAAAGGCAAGTATCAGGGCATATATAAACGGGGCATAAGGGTTAGATACAGGCTGCGGGTTCCGGATATTTGAGTAACCGGGTAATTTATCATCATTGTTATCCATTCAACTAATTTGAGGGGCAAAAATAAAATTAACTTTGTCATTGAGGCGTGATAACGTGCGAATGTGTAAACGTGTTAACGTATTTAAACTACGGGCTTAAACTGACTTATACATTCGCGTTAACCCTTTAACAACTTAACGCATTAGCCGCATGAAAATTACAGAATCGCCATCGCTATACCGGCATTTGGAAAAGATGAGCACCCATGAATTGCTGGTAAACATTAATGCCGAAGACCATAAAGTGGCTGCGGCGGTTAGCAATGCTATACCGCAAATTGAAAAACTGGTAGATGTTATTACCGATAAAATGCTGGCCGGTGGGCGGTTGTTTTACCTGGGCGCAGGCACCAGCGGCCGGCTGGGCATTGTAGATGCCAGCGAATGCCCCCCCACTTACGGAGTGCCGCAGGGCCTGGTAATAGGGCTGATAGCAGGAGGCGATACAGCAATACGAAAAGCTGTTGAGTTTGCCGAAGATGATGTTGAACAGGGATGGAAAGACCTGTTACCTTACGACATAGACGCCAAAGATGTAGTAGTAGGCATTGCAGCCTCTGGGGGAACACCCTATGTGGTCGGCGCATTACAAAAATGCCGTTTGGACGGTATTACCACGGGCTGCATAGTGTGCAACCCTGATAGCCCGGTTGCCCAAAATGCCGATTACCCCATTGAAGTAATAACAGGGCCTGAATTTGTTACAGGCAGTACCCGTATGAAAGCCGGCACAGCACAAAAACTAGTGTTGAATATGATTAGCACCACGGTAATGATAAAAATTGGAAGGGTTGAAGACAACAAAATGGTAAACATGCAATTAAGCAACGATAAACTGGTAAACCGGGGCACAAAGATGATCATGGAAGCAACCGGACTTAACTATACCAACAGCCAAAAACTATTGTTACAACATGGTAGTGTAAAAAAGGCTTTAGAAAGTTTCGGGCTAATGAAGTGATCTTTTCTACATTTATGCCTTTAATTCAACAAAGTTCAACCAAAGCAAAACTTAATTAGATGTACAGGTATACCCTTGATTTTCGTAACCTTTGATTGTAAGATTGAGGCCCTTATTGCCATCGGGAAAATCTTTGGTGCAATAAGTGCTGATATCGTTATTACCAAAATTACATGTATAGCATTTCTTGCAGGAAGAAAAACCAAAAATAGTAGCACAAAAAATGATAATAAGTAACACGGAACGTTTCATAAGCAGGTTTAATGACAACAAATTTGAAAGAAAGAATCGTATTTCCAAAATTTGCGGCATGAGGAAGCTACAATATCTGCTGGTAATATTTTTTATTCTGCTTGCTTTGCCGGCGATTTTAAATGCCCAGCGCGAAATTACCGTTGCCGGCGATGTGATTTATGTAAAAGTGGGCGATGGCTTAAATGGCATGTTAATGCCCCGAACAGATGCCAGTAATGTGGATGTTGCGTTTTATTTTCAATCGGGGAGTATGTACGAAAGCGATTCGGTAAGCGGTACCTCTAACTTGCTAGTTAAAATAATTGGCGATAAAATTATATCGTCATTGAAAAACGACAGAAACCAGCTTTCAAATCAAAATACAAAATTTAGTTACTATGTAAACACCGAGTACGCGGTTTTAAAGTTTACTACTACCAGTCAAAACATACCGGCCTGCTTAAAGCTAATAAGAGATTCGATTTTTAGCGGTAGGATTTACCAGCCCGAATTAAATAAAGCAAGGACCAGCATTTTACAACAAATTGAAGAAGAAAAGCACGATTTTAAAAAGATTTTTGAAACACGGTTATTGAATGGCCTGTATGTGCAAGACCATCAAAAATTCGAAACGCTGGGGAATGCGACAGAGATTAAAACATTCGACCTTAACACTTTAACCATTGCACTTAAAAAGTATTATGTGCCCAACAATACAATTGTTTTGGTTACGGGCAACTTTCAAGCGGGTAATGTGGAGGATGCACTGGAAACTACCTACAAAGATGTGCTTAAGGGAGAATTCAATCCTGAAACCATAACAAAAATTGTGGATTTAAGGCCAATGGCTTACAATACCCAATTTATTATTGAAGACACTACAAATAATCCTGAATTTCAGATTTGCTGGCAATTTCCCGGTACCAACAATAACCCCCACGATAGCTATTGCGCATTTTTGATAAATGCTTTATTAAATGATAAAAACAATTACATACAGATAAAAGCAGCAAAATTAGGTTGCAAGAAACTGACTGTGCAGTACGAGGCAAATAATTTTAATGGCATTTTGCGCGTTTCGTTTCAGCCCTCAAAGCAAAATCTATATACCACATACCAGTTTATAATTACCGAGTTAGGGAGATTAAATAAAACCCTTTTGAATGATGTGATGATAGGAGCGGCAAAAATAAAGTTCAAAAAAGAATATGAGGAACTCAAAAAATCTAAAGAATATCCTACGTGGGTGGCAAACCACTGGACATACGACAACAACACTTTTCTTCCTGAATTGCTGGATAGCGTTATGCCTTTGGGGATGCCCCGCATTGAACGGTTTGTAAACGACTATATAATTGGAAGCCCACATATTACCGGATTGCGAATAAGCAAAGCCGACCGGAGTGCATTGAAAATAGACTCGTTGTTTACCGACATTGACCAGACTGTGGCCCAATATATTTTTACCTACCGGCAAAACGTTACTTCTCTTGAAGGCGATGACAATCAACTTAAACTCCGGAATCTTTTACAATGGCTAAACATAAATACCGATGTTAATGTGCAGGTTAACGGCTTTAGCGATGAGCATGAATACCGAAGGGCAACGGATGAAGACTCCATCATCCAGTTTATGGATTCCATGCCTACTTTCCACATGGTAACAAGCGACTTTATTAAACACAAATTTTATGTGACCCCGGAACTGGCACGGTCGGCAAAAATAGTGCGGTATTTGTATGAACACGGCATTGCTGCCGAGCGTATTAACGGCACTTCAATGATGTTTAAATCGGGCAATAAACAAGAGGAAGCCGATAACATGAAATGCAACCTTACACTCAATAAAGTTCATAAAAGCCCATCATTATATGAATACCATTATGGGAAGAAAAAGGGGCAATAGCAATGTGTTCACGTGTTCATGTTATTTAAATGCGGCTGACAAATTATACCTGCATATCTTTGAAATACGTTAAGAGATTGGACTGATTTTTATTGACCAGATGTGAACCAAATTAAGACAAATTAAAACCATGAACACGTGAACACATGAACACGTGAACACACCCAACTGCCATGCAAGGAAAAACACCCAAAGACTCGACGATTATAATGACTGAAATAGTATTGCCAAATGACACCAACTCATTAGGCAATTTACGTGGAGGTAGGATATTACACTGGATGGATATAGCTTCAGCCATCGCGGCCGGTAAGCATTCGAACGCAGTCGTGGTAACGGCATCGGTAGATAATGTTTCGTTTGAAAATCCGATTAAGCTGGGCGATGTTGTGACTATTACAGCAAAGGTGACACGTACATTCAATACTTCGATGGAAACCCATATTGAGGTTTGGGCCGAGAACCTGCCTTCGCAAACAAGGTACAAATGCAACGAAGCATACTACACTTTTGTGGCGCTTGATAGCAATGGCCGACCAAGGAAGGCAACTGCTTTGGTACCGGAAACGGATACCGAGAAAAAAATGTTTGATACCGCAATGGCACGAAGGGAATTGCGCCTGGTATTGGCGGGTAAATTAAAAATGGCTGATTCGAAAGAACTGAAAAAGAGTTTCGAAATTAATTAAGTAGTTTTTTGAATACCACGATGGCCCTTGCGCTTGCGGCTGGTTTTTTGGCTAAAGTCGTTAGATACTACACTCACGTTTCCATCTACTTCAAGCACAGCAAGGTCCACATCTTCAATCCTCTCAATACCGTGTTCTCTCACTGCAGCCTTTAATTCATCAATAGTAAATAAAGCGTGGTCGCAATTGGCATGTAACACCTTGCCCTGGTATATTAACAATATAGCGTGCCCCTGAACAAAATTGCTGAAGGCCTTCGACTTCTTCAAAAAATATTTAAAAACATAATTAACCACAAACAAGCCCGACGCGGCTGCAATGCCACCAGGCACCGTGGTGTCCTGCCCAACCATAGCATTTTGTACGGCGTTACTTATCAGCAATATAAAAACAAGATCAATAACCGAAAGCTGAGCCAATTCTTTTTTGCCAAAAACCCTGATGGCAAAAACGATAAACACATAAATAACGATAGACTTTGCGCTGATAATAAGAAGGCCTAAAATATCCATACGTCTAGTTGAAATTTTTTAACCAATAATCCATACATGCCAGCCGCCAAACCAGCGCAGCATTTTTAGTATTCCCTTTTTTGTAGTCTTCAATAGTTTTACGGGCAACTTGCTCATTAATCCAGCCCATTTTTTTATAATCAATATCCATCAAAAATTTAAGCGGTCCGTTTAGCCATTCAATCTCGCCGGGGGTAACAAAACCCTTTTTGTCCTTGCGTGCATAAACCGCGTCGGGTAAAATATCCTTCACCGACTCGCGCAAAATATATTTCGTTTCTGCTCGGGGGCTAATACGGTCTTCATCGGTTAAGCTGAAAGCAAACTCAATTAACTGATGATTTAAAAACGGCACCCGCGACTCGATGGAATACTGCATTGATTTTCTATCCTCAAAATAAAGAATGGGTTGCAAAGTAGTATTGAAAATAAGGTGATATAAAAAGTTATCCAACTTGCTGCCGGGCTTTTTTTCAACGTGTATGCTCATTTCATCCTGCAACAGCGATTTATATTTTCCGTATTCCAATCCCAGCATCATATCTTCATCGCCAAAGGCACTGGCAACCCCTTTGGTCAAAAAATCTAATTTTTTAGCAGTGCTAAAATGTTCGCGGCTTGCTACTCCGTTTAAAAGCCCAAGCGCCTGCCCAAATTTTCCCTTGCTTACCTGCGAACCTAAAATGCGGTAAATAGAATGCAGGTAACCACCCAAATATTCATCAGCACCCTGGCCGTCGTTAACCACAGTTACTCCATTTTGCTTGGCCAAACGCATTACAAAAAAGCCGGCCAAATGGCTCGAGCCCCATATCGGCACATCGCTTTGGTAGGCCGCATCGTGCCAAAGGTCAGCCACATCATTGGCTTTAGGTTCGTAATAGTAAGGCAATACGTTAGGGTATTTTTTGACCACCTCTTTTACAAAAGGCCGCTCGTCAACCTTGCCGGCGCCTTCAAAATAAATGGTGAAACTTTTGATTTTCGTTTCGGGGTATAAGGTGCAAAACGCCGATGCAATAGCCGAGCTATCCAGTCCACCGCTTAAACAAATCCCATTCGCCACATCGCTACGCGAATGAAGTTTTACAGAGTCAAGAAACAGAGAACGGAATATTTCCTTCTTCTCATCCCAACTGTAATTGCTCTTTTTGATTTTATTTAAATCAATATCCCAGTATCGGCTAATCTTAATTTGGTTGTTTTGCCAAACCAGGTTATGGGCGGCGGGCAAAGTTTTTAAATGCTTATAAACTGTTTGCTCCTCATTTTCTACCCAACCAAAAGCAACGCCGCGATTAAGTTGCGCGGTATTAAGTTCGAAGTTAAAACCGGGTATTAGTTTCAGTGCTTTTATCTCGCTGGCAAACCACATTCCCTCTCCTATTTGATAATAGTAAAAGGGTTTAATGCCAAAACGGTCTCGGCTGCAAAAAAGTTTTTGAGTGCGTTTATCCCACAAAGCTAAACTCCACATGCCAATAAAACGGTCGACACAATTTTCGCCCCATTCCATATAAGCTGCGCAAAGTACTTCAGTATCTGAGGAAGTTCTGAATTTATGTCCTGCTTGCTTAAGCGTTTCTTTTAGCTCGATGTAATTATAAATCTCGCCGTTAAAAACAATCACCAGTTCATCGTAATGAAATGGCTGGTTGGCCTCTTCCGAAAGGTCAATAATTTTTAAGCGGTTGTGGCCTAAACAAATCTGGTTTTCAATAAAAAACGACGACGCCTCGGGCCCACGATGATTGATGGACTTGAGCATTCGCTCAATTAATCCAGTCTTTTCATCAGTAGTCGAACGTCCGTCTACCATTCCGGCTATACCACACATATCAGTTTACAATTTTAAGTTTACGGTTTACAGTTTAAATACTAACATAAAGGTTTGCAGTTGTTTGAATGTCGGTCAACAATAAAAGTCCTCGACTCAATTTTGTATTTAACTGTAAACCTCTTAAACTGTAATCTGTAAACTGTTACAATATTATAACTATTTTCAGCCCGTCAAAATGAGCAACCCTATACATATTCACATAGCGCCCGATACGGCCTTCGCTGAACTGATAAAACATACGCTCCACACTGTTTTTTTCAATAAGGGTCTTCAATGCACATTTATAAATAACGCCGAAAACGCCCTTTTAACCATTGGTTATTCTGACCAAAACGACCTGGTAGTTTCTGAACAGTTTCATCAATTGCTCAGCCAAAACGTTTTTACTCATACCCAACAACTTACTGACAACGGAAATATTGTAAACAAGTTTGGCAATACCGACTTTATTAGCACAATTTCATACTTAATCAACTCTTTTCAGGAGTATAATGATATCGACCCTGACCAATATGGCCGGTTCAAATACACCAACAGCCTGCAGCACAAACTAAATAGTATTGAAAACAATACTGTGCAGCAGATTATAGACCATTTATTCCAATCGCACCCCAAACTGAAGGATTTGCCAACTACAACCTGCAAATCGAGGGTGTTTCTAACCCATGATATTGATTCGGTATATGGGTCGGTAACTGAGGACGGGCGTTTTGCGCTTGAACGGTTAATGCCCTTTGAAATACTTCGCCTTATTTACAACGCTTACATCGGCACCCCCGATTGGTTGAATATGGATAAGATTATGAAGATAGAGGATGAATATGGATTCAAGTCTACCTTTTATTGGCTGTTGGTTAAGAACAAGCAAAACAGCGATTATGATTTTCATTCGCCCGCAATAAGAAAAGTGTTTAAAGAGGTATTAAGCAAGGGCTGGGAATGCGGCATACACAAAAGTATGGGTGATAGTGGCTTTGATGCGGAGATTAAAACATACGGAAGTCAGCCAGAGGGTAACAGGTTCCATTTTCTAAAATTCACTTTGCCCGGTGGGTATGATTTAATTGAACAACATAGATTGAAGCTTGATACATCGTTGGGTTTTAGCCCGGTATTTGGTTTGCGTAATTCGTATGGGCAGCCGTTTGTTCCGTTCAACCTTATAAAGAACAGGCCTTATCATTTTGTTGAAGCACCCCAAATAATGATGGACCGCACCTTTTTTAATCTTGGGATGCCCTTACACGAGATCAAAAAGAAGTTTTTTGATTTTGTTGAGCAGAATAAGGCCAATTGCGTGTTTACCTTAAATTTTCACAACAACTTTTTTACCGAATTAAAATACACAGGTTATACGCAACTTTACCGCGATATCCTAGCAGGATTAAAAGAAATGGGTATTGAAGGAATAAGCCAAAGCCAGATTATTGATGAATATTATAAACCCATGGCATTAGCGCGCTGAAACAGATGAGCACCGAACCGAAAAAAATTCTTTTACTGGATGCCGCTAACCAAAACACACTGGCCATTTTAAGGCATTTGGGAAAGAAGGGGTATATCATTCATTTATGCGGACATCAGAAGACATGCCTATCCATGTATTCGAAGTATGCCGCCAAGAAGTTTATCATTAGAGAGCCCGCAAAGGATGAGGCAGGTTTTATGGATGACCTGGTAAAGATTCTTACCGCAGAAAAATACCATATTGTAATGCCGGTGGGTTTTAAATCGTACCGTGCCTGCGCGCGCCACCAGGATTTAATAAAAAAGTATACCAACCTTATCATCACCTCTAACGAGAACATTGAGTTAGCGGCAGATAAAAGAAGAACGAATGAATTTGCTGAAAAAGTTGGGGTGCCTGTGCCCAAGACTTTTGTGCCATTATCAAGCGATGAGGTAGCGAACCTGCAACTATCTTTTCCGTGCGTGGTAAAGGCGCCTTTTGAGTCAGGGAAGAATATTGTGGAATATGCGCAAAGCCGCGAGGAGCTTGTAAGCAAGTTCAACGCTATGGTTGCTAAGAACAATTTTATATCGCCCGATTTGCCGATTGTGCAGGAGTACATTGTGGGTGGGGGGTATGGTTTTTTCGCCTATTACGATAACGGTGTTTGTAAAAGAAGTTTCAGCCACCACCGCATACGCGAGTACCCGGTTACTGGCGGCGCAAGTGTTTGTGCAGAGTCGTTTAAAGACGCTAAACTGAGCGAATATGGCAGAAAGATGCTTGATGCTTTAAAGTGGAATGGCGTGGCCATGGTTGAGTTTAAAAAGGATAATAACGATGGGGTTTATAAACTAATGGAGATAAACCCAAAATTCTGGGGCTCGCTTGAGCTGGCGCTTACTTCGGGAGTTGAGTTTGATCAGATGTTGGTTGATAAAGCGGAGGGTAAAGATATCCCGGTATCGGATGAGTTTGCTGATGTAACTTTTCAATGGGTGTTAAACGGTGAGCTTTTTCATGGCTTAGAGCGGCCTTCGGCTATTCCTAAAATTATAAGTACGTTGTTTTATTCGAAGAAAGATATTCGCTTTTTAGACCCAATGCCCAACTTGTACCAATTGGCTTACATCTTTGTGCACTATTACAAAAAACTGAAAGGCTGAAATGTTTGCCGTAGATTTCCATACACACACTTACCACTCGTACGACTCGATGATGCAGCCGGAAATAATTCTGCGGCTGGCCAAAGCGCGCGGGTTGAATGGAATAGTCATTTCGGACCATGATACCATTAAAGGCGGAGTAGAATGCGCTGCGCTGAATAAGGACGAAAATTTTAAAGTTTACATAGCCAGTGAAGTAAAAACCAGTGTGGGTGATATAACCGGTATTAATTTAAAGCAGGAAATAACCGCCACCAACTTTACTGAAGTAGTGCAGCAAATAAAAAACCAGGGCGGTTTGGTTTTGTTGGTTCATCCATACCACCATCATAAACTTGATGAAATAAATTTTGATGCGATTGATTTAGTTGAAGGGTACAATGGCCGAGAGTTTCCGGCCAACAACGATATGGCCGTTGAATTGGCTAAGAAACATAACAAACCCGTTATTGCCGGTAGCGATGCCCATGTTTACAGCGAAATTGCCAACTGCCGCACTTTCTATAATGACCTAAGCGACCTAACTAAACCAGTAAGTTTTGAAGGTAAACGCAACTCTGTTTTTGCAGAACCTACCAGCCAATTTATTAAAGCCTACAAACGCAAAGATGCAGCGCTGATGTTTAAATGGGCTAAGTGGGTGCCTAAGTATTTGGTGAGGAGGATGGGGTAGGCGCATACGAACTCAAAGAAGCATTTTAAATCCCAAGCCCACCACCGCACTCACCCCAATCCACAAAATCATATTTACATTAAATTTTTTCATGGCGATAATGGAAATGATAATCCATATCAAAGCCATCCAATTTAAGTTTGCCAATGAAATTGTCGAGGTAAATAAAACCGCCCTTGCTGTAAAAATGGCGAGGTTGGCTATAACACCTACCACTGCGGCGGTAACAAAACCAAGGGCAAGTTTTATGTTTTTATTGTCCTGCGTGCGCTCTACAATGGGTGCTCCGAGGAGGATGAATACAAACGATGGGAAGAAAGTAAAATAGGTGCTTGCAAGTAAACCAATACTTGCAGCAATAATTGAATTATTGAAATGCTGGTAAGCACCCATAAAGCCAACAAAGGGCAATACCATTAACAAGGGGCCCGGTGTGGTTTCGCCAAGGGCGAGGCCATCTATCATTTGCAGTTGGGTGAGCCAATGCAGTTTTTCAACAGCATATTGAGCGACATAGGTTAGCACTGAGTAGGCACCACCAAAAGTAAAAAGGGCTGCCTCGGTATAGAATACGGAAAAGCCACTCCAAAATTTATAGTCAGCAGTTAAATAGTAAAACAGTCCAAAGGGAACGCACCAAATTGTGATAAATAAGGCAGCCTTTAGCGATAAACTTCGCCAGTTAAGAGTGCGGCCCGAGTTTGATTTCCGGTTAATAATATAGCTGTCTTCGTCGGTTTCATTCGCCTCGTGGTTTTCATCCGCGGAAGATGATTTGGGCATTAATACTTTTACATAAATAATACCCATTGCAATAGCGCCAATCATTACAAGGGTGTAGGGGATTTTAAAAACGAGCAGCGCAATTAACGAGGCAATGGCCAACGCTATATCTATCTTTCTTTTCAAGGCCCTCTCTCCTATTTTCCAAACGGCCAAAAACACAATGGCTACTACCGCAGGTTTAATGCCATAAAAAATACCGCTTATGATAGGTGTGTTTCCGTAAGTAACATATACAATGCTAAGGCCTAACAAAATAAATACTGAGGGAAGGATAAAAAGCAAACCGGCAACGAATCCACCCAGGGTACCGTGCATTAGCCAGCCGGTGTAGGTAGCCAATTGCTGCGCTTCGGGGCCGGGGAGTAACATGCAGTAATTGAGGGCATGCAGAAAAACAGATTCGCTAATCCATTTCTTTTTTTCAACCAGGTACTGGTGCATAATGGCAATTTGCCCGGCAGGGCCACCAAAGCTTATAAAGCCTAGTTTGAGCCAAAACAGAAAAGCTTCTTTAAAAGAGATTTTGTTCACACCGGTTGTTTGCAAGCCAATTAAGCGCAATATAAGCGTTCTTCGTTTCTTCAATGGCCTGCCAGAAAATACTACCAGCCCTTTTGCTTTGGCGCGTCCTTTTTAGGTTTCCATAAGCGTAGGTTAAAAGCAAGGCCACCGGTAAATTTTAATTCGTCTAAGCGCGATGATGTTGGCATTACACTTGTAACCTGTCCGAATACGCCCTGTACTTTCACAAAAAAATGGAATATGGAACCTACGTAATAATTACACCCTATAGAGGCCGAACCCAGCGGAGCCAGTTCATAAGGTGTGCGCATAACCACGCCCTCTCCATTACGATACGCAACACTTACCAGGCCAACACCGGGTGTTAAGGAGACGTAAGGATCCCAACGGCTGGGTTTTAAAAAGTGATATTCTGCACCCCAAAACATGGCATCATTTACTTTAACACCGGTAGGCCCCGAAGCAGCAGTAGCGAACGATACCCAGAGGGCGCCTTCGGCGGCAAAGCGGTTTTCAAAAAATATAGCCGCATCGCCGTCTACATAAGCGGTTACTGTTTTTTGAGCAAATAAATAGCCGGGGGCAAGGTCTCCTTGCGCAATGGCGCAGCCGGTCCGGTTTTCCCAAATTTTTTGTGCCTGCGATGACAAGCCAACCAATGTAATAGCCGCAACAAGCATGAGCCTATTTACGGTACGGCCTCTATTGCAAGGCCAGGTTGTTACCCCAATCCTTTTTTCGTATTCCATAACCTGAAAATTTTGTAGTGTGCGCTTAAAATAAACATTACGTGCCCCTCCCAACCTGCTCCTTTTGATTCGGTAACGCTAACCGTTCCATCGGGATTGAGGTCGGTATCGAGGTCTTTGCCCAAATGAAGGTCGTAAAGTGTTGAAAGGGAAATATCAAAGCGGGGTGTAATATTATAGTGGCAGCCTAATTCCATTTGTACAGCAGCCGTAGCTTTGCTTCGAAGGGGTTGGTTTTCGCCATTTAACCGCACACTTGTGTAATCAAAGCATTGCCCGGCCGCCACAAAGGGGGTAAACTTACGGGTGAAGCCTTTGGGATCCAGTACATAAAACATTACATTCCACCCAATGTGGGCATCAACCCTGTGCGCTTTATTATAAAGGCTCGATGTAACGTAATCGCCAAACCACTCGGTATTTAACCTATCCAGCAGTTGCACCCTGAGAGACCCGCCTGAACCAATGCCCGGCGATTTGGGCGCAGCGGTAAAGATGTTGATGTCGGTTCGTGCGCCGAGAGAAACAAGCCCACCAAAATTATCGCTGAATATTTGTTTTGCTTTTGAATCAGCTTTTGTGCTGTCTTGTGCATGTAACGCCGCGATAGGAAAAAGCAATGCAATTAGAAAAACTACAGTCCAGTGAAAGCTTTTCATAAGTGTGGGTTTAGGCGTAAAGCTGGACTTATATGTTTGTGTGTTTGATATGTAACGCAGGGTGTTGCGCGTTTAGTATGCGCTGTTGTGCATTTTAATTTATTTAAGAAAAAATATTAGCCCCATTTTTGTTACTTATTACAGGTGTTGGCATTTAATAAACGAACTTGCAATTAAACACAAGCCCGAATTATGAAAAACATAACGCTCTACTTATTACTGATTACCGCTATCCGAATTTCGGCACAGGAACTTAAGGCTACGGCTACGCAGGCTCTGGTAAAGGTGCTGGTGGTAAATGACAAAAACAAGCCGCAAACCGGGCAGTTTGTAACTTTCATTTCGGAGAAAGACGGAAAGAAATTTACAGGAACCACCGATGCCAATGGAAAATTTTCGGTGCTTATAACCACAGGACAAAAGTACAAGGTTGACTACAAAATTTTTACCACAGAGTATGACGACCTTGATTTAGACCTACCGATGGAAGCGAGGCCTTATACTATTGAATATACCATCACCGCAACTCCGCCCAAAAAATTTACCCTTGATAATGTGTTTTTTGATTCGGGCAAATCGACCTTGCGAGCTGAATCGAACAAGGAATTGAATGAGCTTGCTGAATTTATGAGCCTTAAAAAATCGGTGGTGATTGAAATTGCAGGGCATACCGATAATGTAGGCTCTCCTGAAGCCAATCAAAAACTATCGGAAGAACGCGCGAAAGCGGTAAAGCAATATTTGGAGAAGAAAGGTATTGCCCCCGAAAGAGTGCAAGCAAAGGGTTATGGCGATACACAACCGGTGGCTGATAACGACACTGCCGCCGGCAAACAAAAGAACCGGAGAACAGAAGTGCATATTATTTCGGAATAGGTATTAAATACAAGAGCCAAGAAAATACAGGGACTGTGAAAAAACTAAATAGCGCTTTTCTGTTAATCGGATTAATCCTTAGTGCACATAGTTATTCGCAAGGTGCGCAATTTATTGTCAAAAAATCAAATGCCACATTTACTTATAATAACAAGCTAATAAGGCCTGAAACCATATTGCCCTTTCTGCCGGATATGGAATCGGACGATACAATCAGGCCTTGGGTAGTGAACTTAAAGGATAGTAGTAATAAGCGCGAAGCAAAGCTGGATACAATTAGCAACACTTCAGCCTTTGCATACATAGATTATGGTGGTTTTCAACAGGGATATATCTCCTATAAAGTTGTGGCTAAAACAAATGACAATAAATTTATTGTATTAGTTTATTGGAATGGCGGAGGAACGTTGACCTTTCCATTCGTGTTTGTTTTTAGAGTAACCGATGAGAAACTTTATAGACTTGGCAATTTTTTAGCAGAGCCTTTGTATATCAACCCCGATGAAACTATTGAAGTAAAGGGAAATGAAATTATTAATGGCGAAATTCATTACACCATTCCAAATTGAATCAATCCGTGACCTTGGTTTCGGCTTCCCGGTTCCAAAATCCCATCAATTAAACTAAAATGGTTTGTGCTGCTTCTATTTGTGCTGAAATATATTTGGCTGTTTCTTCAGCTTGAACTCGTATTTCGCGAATTGCGGTGGTTTCCCACTCGGTGGCTTTTCTCAATGGACCAATGGCAAAGGCATTTTTCAGAGGAAGTCCGTTGCTTTTAATAATTTCGCCACGCTCGCCGGTAACAATACCCAACTTTAGTTCATCCTGTTTCATCCACGCTTTAGCAAGCAGGTTTTTAACCAGGGTGTTGCCTGTTTTATAATAATCGCCCGATGGGCCGGTGCAGTTAATTATTCTTTGCACCGTAACTGCCCTCTCCTGCTTTTCGCGTTTATCAATAAACCTGAAAAGCACATCATGTCCAATTACTTCAATTCCTTTTGAGGTGCCCGAAAAAATTTGGAGTTGCCCATCCTGAATCAAACCATTAATGATCGAAGCAGATACAACAGGCATACGGTGGCGGTGTATTTCCCAAAAATTACGTAGCCGCTTTAAGAAATACTTTTTCGCGTCCATACTTAGCAACTTCCACATAGCCGACATGTTGCCGCGCATGGCATCCATTGTATTTTGCCATGGTATATTCTTTTGAGCGTCTTCAGTAACGTGCTTTCTGATTTCGGAAAAAATTCCGGTCAGGCTTCTCTCTTCTTTATTTAACGGAAGCGCATAATGCCGGGGAATTTCTACGTGCGATAAGGGTAAATAGCCATTTCGTGAAAAGCAAAATATTTTACCCCGATGACCGCGCTTTTGTAAACTTACTACATGGTCGACCATGGTTAAGCCGGTGCCTATTACTAAAACATCTTCATCGCTTTTTATCCTGTCGAGGGGATTGATTGCCCATGGATTGCTAACGTAATGCCCGTTTAACCCTGCAATTTCGCCGGGGTTAAATACATCAGCGGGGGCTTCGTTACCGGTGGCAAAAATTAAATAGTCGGCATTTATTATCCGCCCACTCTTTAATACGAGCTGATAGTTTTCATCTTTGGCATCGAAATTAATTTCGTTCGCCTCATCGGTTACAGTTGTTAACCGTGCATGTGGCGATTGCTTTACAGCCTCTGTGATTCTCTCGGTTAAATAGTCACCAAACCAGCGGCGCGATACAAAACTGTCTTTGGTTATCTCGATTTCGCTACCAACCTGCTTGTTATTTTTAAGCCAGTTAAAAAAATCATCGGGCTGTGTGTTATACAAACTCATTCGGCCGGCCTGAACATTTAAAGGTTCATATTCAAGCTGGCTTGAATAGGCGTTACCACGAAAAGTGGCTTCTCTCCGCTTCTCAATTAAATAAATTTGAGCGGGTACATTTAGCTTTTGAAGTAACTGTATCGCGGTTAGCGTGCCGCTGGCACCTCCGCCAATAATGCCTATACAAACATCCTTATTCATGCAAAATACCGGGTTCTTTATTGGTTAATTTCAATTTACATTGCAAATAAACTACTTTCTCTATAAACTTAGTAGATTATTAACAAAAAAAATTTTAGCTTACATTTAGCGGAATTTAATTTTTACCCTACTATGTTGACCAAGAAGGCCAAGTACGCCATTAAAGCCATGATTTACCTTTCGAAGAAGAAAAAGGGGGAGCATGCTTTAATAAGTGAGATATCGGAGAGTGAGCATATACCCAAAAAGTTTTTGGAAGCTATTTTGTTAGACCTGCGTAAAGCGGGCTACCTGGGTAGCAAAAAAGGAAAGGGCGGAGGATACTATCTGATTAAACCGCCGGAGGAGATTGATATGGCTGATGTGCTGCGCTTGTTTGAAGGAGCCATTGCACTGGTGCCTTGCGTGGCGCATAAATATTACGAGCGATGCGAAGAATGCGTAGATGAAGAGACCTGCCCCATACGCGAAGTTTTTAGAATTATACGCGAACAAACAGTAACCATACTTAAAGAAAACAACTTTGCCGAGGTGATTAATAAGGAGAAGAAATTGAAGAGGGCGAAGAAGTAATTGAGTGTGTTAAGGTGTTAAAGTGCGAATGTGTTAATGTAAAAACGCAATAGCACCAAGGGTGCATTTAACATTAACACGTTAACACCTACGCACATTAACACGCTACTTCAGCACATAAATGTTCAATACAAAAAAGAGGTAAATGTAAATCCACAGACCATCTACAAAGTGCCAGTAGGTGGTTAATAGCCCAACTTTCATCTTGCTGAAAGGGTCGGCTTCGAAAAGTAAAAGTTTAACGGGGTCGTTGGTTTTATCAAGGGCTTTGATGGCGAACCACAGTAATACAACTACGCCGGCCAGCAAGTGCAACAGGTGTAGGCCTGATATAACATATAAATAGGCGCCTGCCACATTATTTTTTAATGCAATGCCTGATGCATGTAATTCCATCCAGGCTGTTACCTGGAAAAAGGTAAAGGCTACGCTTAAACCAGTGGTAACCAAAAGGCCTGTGAGGTAGCCTTTCATATCATCTTCGTTCATAGCCTTTCGGGCTTGAGACATAGAATAGCTGGAGACCAAAATGATAATAGTGTTTGCGTGAAAAAGCAGGGGAAGTTTAAAATTGTTGAAGTTAGTATGAAAGGTAGTGGCGAAGTATGAGATAGAAATAAACAGAAAGGCCGAGCATATGCCCACCAACACCATGTAAGTAAAAATGCGAAGCGGGTGATACTTCAATCGCATTTCTAACCTGGAGCGTATTTCCCCTTTATCGTAAGTTTCGGTTGCTTTTGACACAAATTTTTGTTTAGACTTAATCTAAATAGTCCCTGAATTGCTTACATTTGCCGCTGATTACGAATATAAAACAACCATGCCCAACTTTTTGTTGGATATGTGCATTTCTTATAAAAATATCGGGAAATTGGCAATTTAAGTATGGCAGATAGCGATAAAATTATTGAAGAGGTAACCTCGGCCGACTATAAATATGGGTTTGTAACCAATATTGAGCAGGAGTTTGCCCTAAAAGGGCTTAGTGAGGATACAGTTCGCTTTATTTCGGCCAAAAAGGGAGAACCTGAGTGGATGCTGGAATGGAGATTGAAAGGCTATCGCGCATGGTTAAAAATGGACCAGCCGAAGTGGCAAAACGTGCATTTCCCTACTATTGATTTTCAGAGCATTATCTATTACGCCGCTACAAAAAAGAAGAAACAGGTTAATAGCCTTGATGATATTGACCCCGAAATCAGAGCGACTTACGAAAAACTCGGCATCCCTATTCAGGAGCAAAAGGTATTGGCAGGCGTTGCAGTTGATTATGTGATGGATTCGGAAAGTGTGATTACTACCTTTAGAGAAAGCTTGAAAGAAAAGGGCATCATATTCTGTTCGATTTCTGAAGCTGTCAAGGAATATCCTGATTTAGTTAAGCAGTATTTAGGTTCGGTAGTGCCTCAACGCGATAATTTCTATGCTGCATTGAACAGCGCGGTTTTCAGCGATGGTAGTTTTGTTTATATCCCTAAGGGCGTTCGTTGCCCTATGGAACTTTCAACTTACTTCCGTATTAATGCTGAGAACACCGGGCAGTTTGAGAGAACATTGATTATTGCAGATGAAGGCAGTTACGTTTCATACCTTGAAGGTTGCACAGCACCGATGCGTGATGAGAACCAGTTGCACGCTGCGGTGGTAGAATTGGTTACACATGACAATGCCGAAATAAAATACTCAACTGTTCAAAACTGGTACCCGGGTGATAAGAATGGCAAAGGCGGTATTTACAATTTTGTTACGAAGCGCGGTTTATGCAAAGGTGCCAACTCGAAAATTAGCTGGACGCAGGTTGAAACAGGTAGCTCGATTACATGGAAATATCCTAGTTGTATTTTAAAAGGAGATAATTCAATTGGTGAGTTTTATTCGGTTGCTGTAACTAACAATTACCAGCAGGCTGATACGGGCACCAAGATGATTCATATTGGTAAAAACACCCGTAGCCGGATAGTTAGCAAAGGTATATCAGCGGGCAAGAGCCAAAATTCGTATCGTGGGTTGGTGCAAATACATCGCACAGCCGATAATGCTTACAACTCATCGCAATGCGATAGTTTATTGATAGGCGACCGGTGCGGCGCGCATACATTCCCGTATCTCGAAATAAAAAACAACTCGGGTAAAGTAGAGCATGAGGCAACCACTTCGAAAATTGGCGAAGACCTGTTGTTTTATTGCAACCAGCGTGGATTGAGTAATGAGGAGGCCGTTAGCATGATTATAAACGGATATTGTAAGGAGGTTTTTCAGCACTTGCCAATGGAGTTTGCAGTGGAGGCACAAAAGTTACTCGCAATTTCATTAGAAGGAAGCGTTGGGTAAAGGGTAATTGAAGTAACTTAGCAAAGTATCTAAAAACGTGGTTTATGATATTTCGCTTATACAGATTATATAAAACCGGGAAAACGATTTATAACAGGGTATTGAAACCGGTGTACTTGGACTTACGAAAAGACGCATACCAGCTGGACGATAAACCCAATCAAAAAAGAAAATATACCCGCAAAAAGAATAAGAAAAATGTTGTCAATCAAAAACCTAAACGTGGCGATAAACGGCCAGCAGATACTCAAAAATCTGAATCTTGAAATAAAGGCGGGCGAAGTGCACGCAATTATGGGGCCTAACGGAACCGGTAAATCAACCCTGGCATCAACGCTGGCGGGTAAAGAAGCTTACGAAGTAATTTCGGGTGAGGTTAAGTTTAAAGGAAAAGACTTATTGGAAATGGACCCTGATGAAAGGGCACGCGAAGGTGTATTTTTGGCATTTCAGTATCCGGTTGAAATACCGGGCGTAAGTGTTACTAACTTCATGAAAGCTGCGCTTAATGCAAAACGCCGCCACTTTGGTTTAGACCCTATTGAAGCCAAAGACTTTTTGAAACTGATGAAGGATAAAATGGCATTAGTTGAGATTAAGAAGGAAATGATGAGCCGGTCGTTAAATGAAGGATTTAGCGGAGGGGAAAAGAAGAGGAATGAAATTTTTCAGATGGCGATGTTAGAACCATCGCTTTGCATATTGGATGAAACTGATTCGGGCCTTGACATTGATGCTTTGCGCATTGTTGCCAACGGTATTAACAAGTTGCGCGATAAGGATAGGAGCTTTTTGGTGATAACCCACTACCAGCGCTTGCTTACTTACATAGTGCCTGATGTAGTGCATGTAATGTTTGGTGGTAAGATTGTGAAGAGCGGTGGCAAAGAGCTTGCCCTTGAATTGGAAGAAAAAGGATACGATTGGATTAAGGAAGAAGTTGCTGCAGAAGCTTAAACAGATATAGAAATGAGTTTTGCCGATAACATAGTAAGTGAGTTTGAACTGGCAGCTAAAGGCCTGAACGGGGAGAAAGAGAGTAGTCTTTTTGCTATACGTAAAGATGCTTTGTCTTCTTTTCAGAAACTTGGGATACCAAGCAACCGGCATGAAGAGTGGCGTTATACCAATATTAAAACTCAGCTGCCCGAAAGCCTTACTATTTTGGGAAGGAATGCAACGACGGTTGAAAAAAACGGGTTTAATAACTTCAACGAAATTAAGGCGACTAAGCTTATATTTTTAAATGGCGTTTTCAATAAGGAACTATCGACCATTATTGAAGAAAAAGGTGTTACCGTTGGCAGTTTGAAGGAGCATCTTAACCATAACAAAAATCTGACGGAAAAGTATTTCGGTACATTGGTTAAGAAGTATGAAGAGCACTTTTCAGTTTTAAATACAGCATTTGCAACTGACGGTGCGTTTATCCATATTATGAAAGGCGTAACTGCCGAGCATCCCGTTTTTGTTATTCACCTGTATAATTCGCCTGAAAACTTTACGCAAACACGTAACCTTATTGTTGCCGAGGAAAGCAGTAAACTGAATGTAATTGTAGATTTTCAAAACATCGGTGCGGCTTCTTTTTATAACCATGTATCGGAAGTTTTTGTAGGTAAAAATGCGGATGTAAATGTGACCAAATTGCAAACCGCAACAGGCAACACCACTGCTGTGCATACATTAGAGGCCGATGTAGAACGCGATGCAAAATTTACCTGCACTACTATTTCGTTAGAGGCAAAATTGATTCGCAATACTACCAATGTGCGTTTGAGTGGTGAGAATAGCGAAGCACATTTGAACGGACTTTATTATGCTAAAGGGACTTCGCTTATAGACAATCATATCTTAGTTGATCACCTTGTGCCTAACTGCCAAAGCAACCAGCTTTATAAAGGTATATTGGATGAAGAAGGCTCAGGCGTTTTTAACGGAAAGATTTTTGTTAAGCAGGATGCACAAAAAACCAATGCGTTTCAATCATCAAAAGCAATTCTCCTATCGGATGAGGCAAGCATTAATTCAAAGCCCCAGCTTGAAATATTTGCGGATGATGTAAAGTGCTCGCACGGTGCAGCTATAGGGCAATTGAGCGATGATGAAATATTCTACCTTCTTGCGAGAGGGATTCATAAAGCAGATGCCAAGTCGATTTTGACATATGCTTTTGCCAGCCAGATTATTGCCACCATTGCAATTGATGAATTGAGAGCGTATTTAGACAACAAGCTTAAAGAGAGATTGCATCTCGATTTTTAAATATGCTAACCGAAAAGCTAACAGTACCCAACGTTTTTAATGTTGAGCAAATAAGAAAAGACTTTCCCATTCTGCATCAAACTGTAAATGGCAAACCGCTTATTTACCTGGACAATGCTGCAACTTCGCAAAAGCCGGTGGCAGTTATAAATGCCATTAACGAGTATTACCAACGCTATAACAGCAATATACACCGCGGCGCTCATCACTTAGCCCAACTGGCTACAGAGGCTTATGAAAACGCGCGTAAAACCATTGCGCAGCACATTAACGCATCTGAGAAGGAAGTGAATTTTGTAAGGGGAACTACCGAGGCCGTAAACCTTGTTGCATCTACTTACGGTAGAAAGTTTGTAAGGGCAGGCGATGAAATTATTATTAGCGGGCTTGAGCATCACTCTAACATAGTGCCATGGCAAATGCTGTGCGAAGAGAAAGGTGCAACGCTAAAGGTTATCCCGATTAACGAGGCCGGTGAAATCATTTTTGAAGAATACCTGAAACTATTAAGCCCTAAGACAAGAATAGTTTCGGTTGGTTATGTATCGAATGCGCTTGGGACTATTAACCCGGTTAAGCAAATAATAAAGGAAGCGCATAAAACAGGCGCAGTTGTATTTATTGATGCAGCACAGGCTTTGCCCCACCAAAAGGTTGATGTAAAAGATTTGGATTGCGACTTTTTAGGGTTTAGCGGGCATAAGGTTTTTGCCGCAACCGGTATCGGTGTTTTATATGGCCGCGAAGTTTTATTGGAGGCAATGCCACCATACATGGGCGGTGGCGAAATGATAAAGAGCGTAAGTTTTGAAAAGACCACTTATAACGAACTGCCTTATAAGTTTGAAGCTGGTACCCCACATATTGAAGGTGGCATTGCCTTAGGCGCTGCTATTAATTATATCAATGCTGTAGGCCTAGATAATATATCTGCCTACGAACATCAGTTGCTGGAATACGCAACTAAAAAATTGTTAGAAATTGAGGAGCTGAGAATTGTTGGCACCGCAGCCCATAAATCCTCAGTCCTCTCCTTTCTGATTGAAGGCATTCATCCTTACGACCTTGGGGTATTACTAAACGAACAAGGGATTGCTATCCGCACTGGGCACCATTGCTGCCAGCCATTGATGGATAGATTTGGGATTGAAGGCACTTGCCGAGCATCGCTGGCGTTTTACAATACGTTTGATGAGATTGATGCGTTGGTCAAGTCAATTAACAAAGCGGTTACTATTCTTAAATAACAATGTCGGCTTGGTTAGATAGAAAAATGCCAAACGCCATTTACCACAAAGAACACTAAGGAAATACATCACAAAGGCCACAAAATATTTGTATTCTTTGTGTGCTTTGTTACTGCTTTGTGAACTTTGTGTTTAACTGCCTTTTGAATTATTATGAGCAAATCGATATCGGAAATAGAAGATGAAATTGTTGAAGAGTTTGAGCTTTTTGACGACCAGATGGATAAGTACGAGCACATTATTGAAATGGGCAAAAAACTAAAGCCCCTGGATGCGAAGTACATGGCCGATGATTTTTTGGTTAAGGGTTGCCAAAGCAAAGTGTGGTTACACGCTTATAAAGAAGGTGATTTGGTATTTTTTGAGGCAGATTCAAACTCGAGCATTACCAAAGGAATAATTGCCATATTGATACGTGCGCTTTCAGGGCAACAGCCAAAGGATATTATTAATAATCCGCTTTCGTTTATTAACCGGGTTAACCTAAGGGCCCATCTTTCTTCTCAAAGATCGAATGGCTTAACGGCTATGATACAGCGCATAAAAACTTATGCCGGGGCATTTGCCTGATTACGTAAGTGGCACTATCAATACCGGAATCTTTGACTTTTTGGCGAGTTCAATCGGTGTATCCTCATTAAACAAGCGGTATAAGAAACTGTGCTTGTGATTTCCTACCACAAACAAATCAATATTAAGTTTTGCGGCTTCTTCTAAAATAGTTTCAACGGTTGGGCCTTGAATCAATAAGCCTTCAGATTCAATGCCTGCTTTATCTAAATTCTCGGCATACGTTTTAAGGGTTTTATGCTCGGTGCGTAAATCGCTGGCCCTTATATCGCGGATATATTGAGGGCCCGGCTCGTAACCCACAAAATCGGGATCGGGTGCAGCGATGTGTACTACCCATATTTTGCTCTTGAACATTTCGGCCATTTGTGTTGCACTGCTGAGCAAAACCTGGTCGTCATTACTAAAGTCGACAGCAACTAAAATGTTTTTCATTGAGCTCATACGTTTGTAATTTGTACAACACTAAATTACAAATTATGTTCCATCAAGCTACTAAAGAGCAGGTTCTAAAACCTTCAAACCGACTTTTTCCATGCTGTAATCCCAAAGTAATTTTTGGTTATTAGCATCGTGCGTTTTTGCTGAGGTACGGGTTAGCTTCCTGTTTTTAAAGTATTGCCCTGTTATCTTCGAAACGCCCGGATCGGATGCTAAAAACACCGAAGTAGCAGCACCCTTTTCATTGCTAATCATAAACAAACGGGCAATGCTAAAGATTGGCTTCAGTAAGCCCTTATCATGATCGGAACCAAAACCGCTGGCCACAACACCGGGATGCACGGCATTTACAGTAATATTTGTATCCTTCAGTTTTTCGGCCAGCGAATGCGTAAAGTATAGGTTACATAGTTTGGTAAAGCAATACTGGCCTACCGAAGCGTAACCCTTTTCTGCATTAAAATTATCGGGGTCAAACTTGCCCATTTTATGGCCTTCGGAACTGAGGTTAATGATGCGGCCTTGTTTGCTCTTCTTAAGTTTATCTAAAACCAAATGAGTTAATAAAAAGTGAGACAGGTGATTTACCTGGAAACAAAGTTCAAAACCATCTTCGGTTATTTTCTTCTCAGGATACATCAAGCCGGCGTTGTTAATCAACACGTCAAGCCTGTCGTATTTCTCGTTAAACTTTTGGGCTGCGGCGCGCACCTGCTTAAACGAGGTAAGGTCAACCAGTATATAATCTACTTTTGCAGATGAGGTTAGGGCAATAATGTCCTTCTTAGTTTGTTCGGCCTTGGCTTTATTGCGAACCATCATTACAATACTAAAACCCTTTGCGGCTAATTGAATGGCAGTTTGTTTACCTACTCCTTCGGTAGCGCCGGTTATCAGCACTAATTTTTCTGCTTGTCCCATGTCTTCAGTTTTAATTGTGTTTTGGTTATCTATATGTAATGACGAACTTGGGGGAGAAATATTTGAAAACGGGAAATTAGCTTCAGTTGGTAGGGGACAAAGGACAGATGATCCTTCTCAAAAATGAAAAAAGCAAGCGCATTGCTTGCTTTTTCAAACATTTGATATACTGTTTAAAATACCAGTAAAACTACTTACTACAGCGCGTGCTTAATAGTAACGAATTTCTTAGTAACCGCAGTAGGATGTGCCTTTGCATATTTTGCCGAAGCGAAACGTCCGGTTTTTTTGTTTAAGTAAACAGCCTGCTTGTGCGTAACGAATTTTGCCTTTGCCATATGTTTGATTTTTTAATGGTTAATATACAAATATAAAACAAATAAATTCTTACCGGCAAGCTAACAACCCGATAGTTTTACCCATCCGGACCAAATGCGCGCACTTTTTAGGGCATTAATCCCTAAAATACGGGCAAAACACTACATTTTGACCGGTTACCGGTACCGGATGACTTATTTACCGGATGAACCGGCAAGCTTATAATCAGCAGGTACGGTAAAGTCAGAAGGTTTCAAATCTGCACTGGTAGCAGTTACCAATTCGTAGGAGTTAATAACCACACCGGCGTTATCTTTGGTAACCGATTGAAGGGGCACGCCCTTCAGTTCTTTTTCCTCAAGGCCCATCAGTTCGTAACTGCTTTGAAAATAAGGGTGGAACGTATAAAAATCGGCTTTGAAATCTTTGGTAATCCACATTTCGGTGATGGAGGCCGGTGTTTTTACTATTACTTTTTCGCAAATCATACCGGCCAGCGTTTTTGTTTCACCGGTTTGGGTTACGTTGATATGGCCCTGGTCGTTATCGCCCTTAATCTCGCGGATAGGCACCGTGTAGTAAGTATTCTGCGGGGCGCCGGGTGCTTTACCATCGCTATAAGTAAGCAAGCGGCTGTTTGTAACATCGGGAATAAAATAACTGGTGGTATTCATTTTATCATCGGCATAATGCATTTGCATTTTGCACTGGCCATCGGTTACATACCAGGTAACGGTTATGCTGGCACCTTTTTGATGAGGGTCGGTGTACTTTTGGGTTACAATTAATCCTTTGCCCGCAAATAAACCGGTACTAAGCATTAACAATAAAACCGCGGATAATATATTTTTCATGACTTATGATTTACTATTCAATAATAAATTAAGGCCCTACTACTCCCTTTACCTGCGTGGTGTTATAAGTACCGTCAGACAGGCCGGTTAAGGGATTTCCGTTACGTTTAATGGCATCGCCCGGCGCGCCACCGGCGGGGCCGTAAAAGGGTAAAAACCCACCCGGTATTGGTATTGGTATACAAATGGTGCCGATAATTGGAATTGCAACGCACACCGTTAGCGAAACGTTTATATACCCTTTGGTACCCGGTTGGGTAAACCCGCCGCCATCGCCGCCATGCGCCGAGGGTGTTATCGTTATTGTTACAATATTAATGGGGATGTTGATAGGGTAGTTAGCTGTAGGCCCTAAACCGGGTATTGAGCCAATGCAGCAAGTAGCGTTACCACCGTTATCGAAAATGCCCAGGTTGATACCGGTGCCATTGTTTATTAAGCCACCGGCGCCTGACTCGGAGCCGCCGCCACCGCAAAATCCAAAACCGATTGAGAAACCACCGATAATAGGAATATTAGATATACCTGCCGCAAAACCTACTGAGCCGCCGCCACCGCCGCCGCCATAAATTGCGCCATAGTTTTGCAAAACAGTTTTTGAAGTAAGATTAACAGCATCGCCACCATTGTTACCCGGTGTGCCACCGGCTACAAAGTTGGTGTTGGTAAATGTAAAGCTACCGCCATCGCCACCACGGCCCAAAATTTCGCCGTTGTTGATGATACAAACTAATGAGTTTGCATCAATAGCACCGGATGTATATGACGGGTTGGTACTGGCAGAAGAATGTAATGTTACAGAGTTATTAACCGTTAAAACCACAAACTGCGCAGGGTTGGCAGGCAGGTTATTAATGGCCTGCAAATTATAATCAAACACATCGGCCGGTATGGTAACCTGCACCGGTGGGCGAATATAGACGTTGTAGGTAACGTAATTAATCTGGTTGCCGCAAAAGGCTTCGATAACAATAGGGAAGTTGCCGCCAACCGTGGCGCATTGGTCGGCTTTTACTACCAACTGAACGGAACCGGCTGAGTCAATAGTTGGATTGCCGTTAAAATATATTGTTACCCCATTAGGCACCGATGAAAGCGCGATTAAAGAAATAGGCTGGTTGCCATTGGTGTGCGCTACCGTAATTACGGTGCTAACCGAATCGACAATTACCCGGTCGAGCGTATCGGTTGAGCGACTTTCGGTCATGGTAAATGCGCACTCGTAGCAATTTTGTTGCCATGCTTTTAGCCAGCACTCGCCGTTCCAATATTCAATAACACTATCCTGGGTATTGAATATTGTTAGCCCTTTTAATGGGCTTGTAATTGAATCGCGCTCGCCGGTGTTTAACCGTGGCAAACCCAAACCTTTGTGGTTGGACTCTAACTGCAACACGGCACTCGAATCAGGGATCAAGATATTGATACCCACCTGTGCCTGTAAGCCAAAGTGCAGCAGGGAAAAGAAAAACAACGAGAGCAGAATTTTCCTCATTACCGGGTGAAGGTTTTATATAGGTGCCAAAGCTATTATTTTTCAGACATTTAGCATCATTTTATGCCCTGATTTTATTGAGGGATTTCTGCTTTCTTTCTATTACATTTAAGCCCAAATTTAAAGGCCCTTGACCCGTAGATTTACTTTCCTGTTTGCGCTTACGGTATTGCTGTCTCTTTCGGCTTTCTCACAAAATGCATTTTGGAGCAATACGGGGTTGGTTTCGATTAAGGACGGGGCTTATCTTTCGGTTATAGGGGATGCATATAATGTTGATACCGGTATTTACGATAACAGCGATACTATCTTTGTAACCGGTAACTGGAGCCACTCGGCTAACAACCGGTGTTTTGATTCGATAGGCAGGGGCTGGGTTTATTTATACGCCGATAGCCAGCATATAACCGGCACAGCCAACACCCATTTTTATAACCTTGTTTTAGAAAACCAGGGTGTAAAATACGGCGACCTTGATGTTTATGTTGATGGCCAGTTACAACTTACAGACCGGCAATTTAGCCTTGATACCAATACCGTTTGGGTTTTGAACCCTGATACCGGCGCTATAAAACGAACTACCGGTTATGTTTCAAGTTTAAGTGATGGAGGGCTTTTACGACGGACAAATACTACGTTGCCTTATCTTTTCCCGGTGGGCTCGAATGTAAACACGTTTAGGTACCGGCCGGTTGAGTTTGAGGCGTTGGCCAATAACATCAATCACTACAAAGTGCGCTTTGCCAATGTTGACCCTACCACCGAAGGTTTTAACCGCGCAGTAAAGGCTTTGCGTGTTTGTCAGGTAAACCCAGCCTGGTATCACCGCATGTATCATGTTTTCGGGAATGATTCGGCGGATATTACTATTATGTATGATACCACGGCAGATGGAAACTGGAACGACATTGCGCATTGGCAAAATCAACCGGAATGGGAATCAATTTACCGGGATACGATTATTGCGGGCACACCGTTTAACAGGATGAGTAAATTCACCTGGAACAATTACCATTATTCGCCATTTGCTTTGGCTATTACTTCAAAACTTACGGTAGCAGCAGCCATTAGCAATGTAACCTGCAATGGCTTTAGTAATGGCACCATTAGTATTACGGTGCATAACGCTGAGTCGGCGTACACTGTTACGTGGAGCAATGGGGCTACTACGCAAAACATTATCGGGCTTAATGGTGGCACTTACACGGTAACGATTTCGGAAGTTGACCGGTGCGCGTTTACCGACACCTTTACCGTTTATGAGCCACCGCCGTTGCGCGCTGAAGTTTCAAGGACGAATGCAAAATGTTACGGGGCACTGAATGGATCTATTGAAGTAACACCGGTTGGAGGAACCCCGCCTTATAGGTATCAATGGAACACCAACGATACTACATCGAGCATCAATAACCTGGGCGCCGGCACTTATGTTTTTGTGTTGAGCGATTCTAATAGCTGCTTTGTGGCAGATTCTATCATCATTAGTCAACCACCTAGAGCGCCTTATGCTGTTGCTGGTGTTGATACGATTATCTGGCGTACAGATACAATACAGTTAAACGGATTTTTAGGCGTAAACTATAGCTGGACACCGGGGTATGCGCTTAGCTGCACTACTTGTTCAAACCCATATGCATGGCCCGATTCGGATGTTACTTATTATTTGACTATTGGCGATAGTATTGGTTGTTTGACTTACGACAGCGTGCGTGTTATGGTGCGCGACAGGCCGTTCCCGCTTTTCTTTATACCCAATGTTATTACACCCAATAACGATGGATTTAATGATGTGTGGGATATAAGGGATTTGGAAGGATACCCCAATAACGAGGTGCGCATTTTGAACCGTTGGGGCGATGAGGTTTTTGAACAGGCACCGTACCAAAATAAATGGGATGGAACATGGAAAGGACAGGCGTTACCCGGTGGGACATATTATTATATCCTGATAATACATTACAACGGACAGGACCAGAAGTTTGACGGACCGTTAACGATTGTGAGATAACGATTTATGATTTATGAATTGTGATTTATGATTTAGAAGCATTGCGATCTTTACTCATAAGCCTTAATTCGAAGCAAAATTAAAAAATGAAAAAGAGGTTAGTTTTTGCGA
>Ga0206832_10005_pt1 | contig 67655 bp, 83 predicted proteins | sample Alteio_BWOrgCont_74_FD_152896 | JGI IMG/M metagenome (GOLD analysis project Ga0206832, IMG submission 152896) | Enriched cells from forest soil in Barre Woods Harvard Forest LTER site, Petersham, Massachusetts, United States -... | ecosystem: Environmental > Terrestrial > Soil > Temperate forest >... | reverse complement strand
AAAATTATTCGCATAATATCGCTGATCCGCATAGTCCAATCCCGACGCCGCATCCCGCGTGTATGTCGCGAACTTTAGCTCATCGTTCGGCTCAACCGTTCCCCGATCTTCTCCATACGGATAGAACGACTGCGCCGCGTTGTTCGATTGATTGTATTTCGCACTCCCCAGCCGGTCGAACACTCCCACCCGCTTGTGCCCGAAGAACGTCGCCAGCAGAACCGTGCTGTTGGTCATCGCCGGCAGATTGTTGATCATCGACACGCTGAACGTGTACGTCCCAATCTTCTGCCCGTCTATTCCGTAAACGTACACCTGCTGCGCCAGGTTCCCGCCGGACAGAACGCTCCTCCACACCCGCTTGTTCCGCGAATCGTACGCATATTGCACTCCCCCGCTCGCCGTCGCTACCCGGTTCTCGGCGTCATAGCTCACCGTCACCCCTGTTAACGGTGTCCCCGACTGATTCCCGTTCGCGTCGTAACTCTGCCCCACAATCTGATTAGTGGCCGTATTCACTGACTGCGACAATGTCGGCGCCCCTCCCGTCGGCGTCTTCGTCAGCAGATTCCCGAACGCATCGAATCCATAGGTCTCACTCCAGGATTGCGTGCTTGAAGCCGATATCAGCCGGTTCAGCGAATCGTACTGATAGGTCACCGTCTCTCCGCTCAGGTTGTCCTTCTGGGTAGCGATCTTCCCGTTGTTCGTCCCTGCTGGGAAGTTGTAGCTGATATCCAGCGGCGCCGACCCGGTGATGGTCAGCCGCGTCATTTGATTCAGATTGTTGTAGGAGCGCGTCTCGGTATTGAACGTCAACAACTGATTGGCCGCATTGTAGCTGACACTGTTCACTATCGTGTTGTTGTTCTGATCCGTCAGTCCCATCGGCCGGTACATGGCGTCGAACGAATATGTGTACGTGGGACCGCTGGTGGTCACGAATTGAGTGCCGTTCCAGGCGTAGGTGCTCGGATAATTCACCGAGGTCATCTTCCCTTCATTATTGTACGTATAGGTCCCGTCCATGTTGAGCGTATCCGTGGACGTCTGGAGGTTGTTGTTCACATACCACTTGAACGTCTCCTGCACCTGCAGCCGCTTGCCGGAAGTCAGGCCCGCTTGCGTATAAGCGTACATCTCCACAAATTGCATGGAGCTGGGAACGCTGATATTGCTGCCGCCTTGGCCCGCCACGTATCCCTGCGGAGTGAACGCCTGATTCTGCACGGCCACGAGCCGCCCTTGAGTGTACTGTCCCGAGTAGGTGCTGTTCAGCGTATTCGTGTCGTACATAAACGTGCGCAGTACAGTGGACCCAACCTGAACCTGGGTCAGCCGCTTGTAGCTGTCGTAGCTGTAAGTGAAGACCTGACTTTTCGCGTCCGTCTTGGTGTGCAACGTGTTGTCGGAATTGTAGGTGTAAGGTATGCATCACAGGAACACCTTGGCCAGGCCTTTATTGCCAAGTTGCCCGGAGATCAAACAAAGCACAATCTGCAAGCGGCGAGATTGGTAGAAAGCGATCTACTCCTGGAGCGCGGTCGCCATTATGCTAGCGTCATTCTGATGAAGAAGGCCGTTTCGCGGAAGCCGCCTACGGGCGCACCCGAAGGGACGACATGGTTTGGTGGACCTGTCGACCGATGGAAAGTCGCATTACGAGTTTACGGCCAGGAACTTGATCCCGATCGTGTTTCTGCGCTCCTATGCTGTGAGCCGTCGTCTGCTGCGCTTAAGGGAACTCCGTTCCCGAAGAAGGGCCGATGGATCCTGGAGATTGATTCCAAAGAGTGCGGTGAGAATGACGACGTTGACGACGGAATAAGAATGCTGCTGGCGCGCCTGCCGTCCGATCCCGATGTTTGGGTTTCTCTGGCGAACATTTATAACGTCGATGTCTTCTGCGCCCTCTTTATCACGGCGCCCAACCGAGGTTTTGGAATTACGACTGAAGTATCAAGATTGTTGTCGGATCGAGGCCTACAAATCGGGTTTGACCTCTACCTCGACCCTCTAAAATGAGTAGTCGAAAAGCGCACATTCAAGGTACATATCCTACAGCCGAGTGGCGGCCCAACGGTGGGGCAACAATTCATCGAGCTGCTGGATTGATTGCGCTCCGATACGAGTGAGCACGTCCTGGAACCAGGCGAACGGATCTACCTTGGCCAGTTCGCATGCGCACGGTGAAGACGGCGGGCAAGCCACCGCAACCCATCGAGAAAAGCGTGGCAGGCGCATCGCTACTGGCGCAGGTGATCGTCAGCAAAATAGCCGACCACCTGCCCGTGCACCGCCAGGCAAAGATCTTCAGCCGTTTCGGCGTGGAGATTCCGGACCAGACCATGGGCGGCTGGATGCGGCAATCGGCCCAGTTACTCGATCCTCTGTATGTTCGCTTGAAGCAGTTCGTGCTGAGCTCGAAGGTGGTAGGGACGGACGATACACCGGTGAAAGTGCTGGACCGCAAATTGAAGCGGGCGACGCGAAGGGGGCGATTCTGGCCGTACATCGGGGATCGAGAACATCCGGCGGCGGTGTTCGATTACACCCCGACACGAGAACGCGCGGGGCCGGAAACATTTCTGAAAGCGTATCGCGGATATCTGCAGGCCGATGCCTATGTGGCTTACGACAGCTTTTTCACCAATCCCGAACGCGGGTTGGTGGAGGTGGCCTGTTGGGCGCACAGAGGCGTCACTTCCATAGGGCGCTGGATACCGATTCGGCGCGTATGGGCGCGGTGCTGGCCTACATCGCGTATCTATATAAGGTGGAGAAACGCGCGCGGCGGTCGGGCATTATGGGCGAGGAGTTGCGGCTGTTGCGCGAGCATGCGTCCAAGCCAATGCTGGAAAAACTGCGCGATTATCTGGAGAAGATTCGCGAAGAGGTTTTGCCGAAGAGCGAAGCTGGCCAAGCGGTCGCCTACGCGCTGAAGAACTGGACCGCGTTGACGCGCTACCTGGAAGATGGCGATCTGTCGATCGACAACAACCACACCGAGCGAAGCTTGCGCGGCATCGCGGTGGGGCGCAACAACTGGACGTTTGTAGGAAGCGATCGAGGCGGCAAGACGATGGCGGTCCTGCGGAGCTTCGTGGCCTCGTGCGAACTGGCGAAGGTGGACCCGTTCGCTTGGTTCCAAGACGTGCTCTCGCGCATCAGCCAGTGCTCGATTCAGCAACTCGATGAATTGCTGCCACACCGCTGGGCTGCGACCGGTTGCGAACGATGAATACTCACAACCCGGATGGCGAGTGGATGCGGGCGGACAGACGAGCTACTCGTAAAGGTTTGAAGAGATACGGACTGCTCAATGCCGCGATCGTTGCGGGGATTCTTTTCGTCGCGGCCGGAATGCCGGGCCACTTCCTGTGGCATTGGATTGGGGTGCCACTGATAATCCTATTTGCCTGCGCCTTCACCCCTCTACTGTTCTACTTCGGCCGGTTCCTCTGGGAACTAATCGAGCGCAGATGAGATAACTAAACCTTATCCCCACCAGTGGTGTTCATGTGAGGCTTACGGTTGTCTGGCAAGCGTAGTCGAGCACTGTCCGCGAGCGAAATTTGCGGGAATTCGCCCTTGTTCGGATGACGCACGTACAAATTGTTAGGAGAAATGCTGAGAGCGAGGCGAAGGTGAGAGCACTCGAGGCGCGGTGCTGGACCACTAACTTCATCGACCTCCCAGCAATGGCTTTTCGGAAATACCGTAGTGCGGTTAAGAGTGTGTAGATCGCCGGAGACGATAAGAACGCTCGCTGGAAGTAAGGTCGCGCTGGCTAAAGCTTTCCCCGGTTTACCGGCCCTCAGTTCTCGGACCAAGAATCAGGCGCATGCCAGGACAGATGACCAAATCAGAGAAGGCCGGTAGCACCAGTATCGCGCCAGTTGATTTCCTAGTCTAGTTGGCCAAAGGTACAGGTAGGGCTTATCAGTGAGGGGGCAGGTACCCGCGCGCTAGTCTGGCGCGGCCACTGTAGGTGCAGTTCTAGCGCAACGCGCAGCTTCTCAGCATTCCGCTCTGACTCCGTCGTTGGGTCAAATACACACATGTAGCCATCGGGGGATTTGGCATGTGTGGCAGGATGGCTGGCATCCCGCGCGCGGGTTGTTAACCCACGCAAGTTTACGCCGATTGCCAATCTACCACGCATGTAGCCAACTTCCCCCGCAGCCCGAATTGACTCACTCCAGAAAACTGTGAGTGAAGCGGGCGCGCTGCCTTGACACGCTGGTGTAGACCATCGGGACACTACCGAACAGGGGTCCTCCGATCGCCTTGCGATGCTTTAGGAGCTTCTCCATTTGCGATTGCAAACCGAGTCACAGCGGCGATGTTACTCACGCCGAGCTTCTTCATCATCGTCTTCCGATAACTGCGCACGGTTTCCAGCGACAGGTCCAGGGTCACCGCGATGTCTTTGCTGGCGTTGCCCGCGGCCACCAGCCTGAACACCTGCAATTCACGTGGCGCGAGGATCTCCAATGCCAGCGATGAGCGGGGGCCGGCCCTGCTCATGCGCCGCGCCAGGTTAGCGGAAATCTGAGGGCTCAAATAAGATTCGCCCCTCGACACCGCTCGCATGGCCTCTAGCAGGTCACGGCCGGCTGCTTGCTTCAGCACATACGCCTGGGCGCCAGCGCGAATCGCGCTCACCACTGAATGCTCGTCGCAGTAGATCGAAAGCATAACGACCCTGGTCCCCGGAGCGCTTCGAACAATGACCTGCGTTGTCTCGATACCGTTCATGCCCGGAAGTCCAATGTCCATCACGATCACGTCCGGGTTACATTGCTTGCACGCCGCGATTGCTTCTGCCCCAGTCTCGGCTTCCCCAATCACTTCGAAATCCTGGCTCTGATCCAGCATCGCTCTGATCCCCGCTAGTAGGATCTTGTGATCGTCAACGAGAAGAATTCGAAGCTTCATACTTGCACCATCTTTCCTGGCACCCGCGTTTGTGTCGGATAATCCGGCACCCCTCCGCGCTTGAACGGCGCGGCGAGAACATGGTGTCAACAACTTGGACTCAATTGTCTCGCGGCTTGTGGGACGGAAGCGTAACGACACTATTCCAAAACTCGTAGCAAGCTTCTATGAATTTGGCGAACTCTCTCAGTTCATCCGGTTTTCGCATGAAGCAATTGCCGTTCAGTGCATATACCTTCCTAACGAACTCGGGTTCATCCGAGCCCGCCGCAACGACTATGGGAATATGCATTAATGAGGGTGTCGACTTGAGTATCTTCAAGACCTCCAACCCGGAAACCTTGGGTTGGGATAAGTCTAAGAAGATCAGGTCCGGGATAGCTTCATTAGCGTACACACCCTCCCGACGCACGTAGGCGAGCGCGTCTTCTCCGTCTGAGACGCAATGCAGGCCGCTGGTCAATCCAGCGACTTTGAAGGCTTCTACTGTGAGGATCGTATCAGCAGGATTGCTTTGTACGACCAGGACTTCCAGCTGTCTTGGGCCGCCGGCAGGCTGCTGATGGCTGGGTTTCAGAGTGTTGGACATGTTATTCCAACCTTTCTACCGGGCAAAAAAGAGTATCGCCAACTTTAGCGGAATTCCATTTGTCCGGTACCCACAGTATGTACCCAATGCTAGTACTATTGCTAGGGTTTTCTTCTTAGGAAACGGTTAGGAAACTGCTCTTTTGGTTCAGATTTGTAGGGCAAACACCTACAAGTCATGGTTGTAATCCCGCACATTAATCCGATCCAGCCATACACAGGCGCGTTTTAGATGAGTTCGGTCCCTCCAATTCGTGATTTTCCAACTTCGACGCATTCAATAATTTGTTGTCAGATGAACTATATTTACAGTGGTCGTCGGTCGAAATATGCTTCGGGCGCCCCGTGGCCGCAATCTCTTAATTGAGCACTCTCGCCAAAGTCTATAATCGCCTCGGTTGGAACCATTTCCCTAAGCCTTAAGGCCCGTCTCTTTCGGCGCGATAGTTGATGTTTGTGTATTCTTTTCCTGCAAAAGTGGGGAACCATCTTCAACCTGCTTATTCGGGCCTTTGTGTCGATCTGCGAACACGGCCGCCATCAGCTGAACGTAACCATTTAGATAAGGCCACGGTTGTGGAGAGACTGATGGAGGGCGGAGCTGGAAATTAACCCGTTGCGGAACAAAATCAAAGGCGTCGATCCGATACCGGAATACCTGCATGGCATTGGCGCGTTGACTTCTTTCGGGGAAGGATTCCATGACCGGTGGAATATTGATTCCGATCCACAGCGAGAAGGGATCGGCCGTTCGCCGGGCTCGCCTCGCGGTAATCAATCACTTTTTTCATGGAGCGTTCGCGTCGGATGAGCCACTGATGCCTGATAGCTTTCGAATTTCGAAGCGGAGCTTCAGGAGTTCATGATCGCATCCGTCTTCACCAGGTTCAGGCCTCCTGACGTTTCGCTACCGGATAATTTGCCTGCTTCGCAATACAGGATTCCTTCTAACTCGTGCCGGCCGTCGCCGTCATAGCGCTGGAGACTTTACTGAATATCTCGCTGATGCTGATTGCCACGCCCGGCATACTTGCTCCTGCAGATACCGCAACAAAGCTGGCCATTAAGGCGTATTCGATGAGGTCCTGGGCGCGATCGTCAGCCCAGATCCTAAGCTTCCAAATCCGATCGACTGCGGTTTTCATCAGCGCTCTCCAGTCTTGACGATGCGAGCCTCTAGTGATGACCGGCGCGCCAATGGCGGGACCTGTTAATTTCCCGCCACTCGCAGCAATTTGCCCGGTCCGGTGAGCGGCGGAAATTGTGCTGCTGCCCGGTTTACCCTTTCTTGTTGGATTGAGTACTGCTTCTGTTTCCAGCAAACGAATCCGGCACGGTTTGCAACAGACAACGTGTTCTCTGAGTTCAACGAGCTCGGGCGCCGTCAACCCCTTTCCGATGAGATAGAGGCCCAACTCGTCGTCATGGAGGTGCCTGCCTGCCGGTATTCGAGATTGAAGTATGTCAGCAATAAGAATCCCGGCGTGAAAGTCAGCCCCAGCGGGGCGGCAATATCGGACTTCCCCGAAGATGACAAGCTCTCGCGGAAGCGTGATCTCGACCTGAGCGCATTGCCCAATCCGTGTCTGGATTCCCAGCCGAAGGCCTGAACGGGAAACGTCGAGGACTAATGCGGACAGACGTTGAATGTTAGTTCCCAGCACCTCGACCTCGGCTCGGTCATTCGTTGAGTACCGAGGATCTCGCCTCCTTTGGAATGGACGTAAATTAGGAAGCACCAAGCCAGTGTTTCCTTGGACCGCCGCAGCACAAGCCGGATCTTCTGGGACGGTTGTCCTCAATTCAAATGCCATTTGCTTCTCTCCTACACGCACGCTCGAGAGCCACTGTTGTATCGCGCCTCGTACTCGGGGCCGTCTTCAATCAGTAAAACCTTCTGGGGGCGGCCCAATGCGACGATGGCGCCATCACTGAGGGCTGGCCACTGACATGCCACCCAAGTCGGACCGGGCTCCTCTAAGGGCGCTCCGCCGACGGACGCTTTTAAGCCCGCTCCCCAGGGTTGCGAAACCAGGGAGTTTTCCGCGCTATGCGACAGAGCACACAGATGGCCGTCGTGGTTCATGCCCAAACCAGTCTCCGCCCTTACAGGGTTACTTTGTCGCGGCGTAGGAACGGTTCATTTTGAACCATATGTTCCAGTTTCCAACCAACTGGAGGACACCGCCTTGCCAGAGCCAACGGATACCGTCGAGCAGCCCTGGAGTTCGTCTGATTGTTTGTATTGACGCCGGTCAATTGCGCACTTGTTCAAGCAGCAGGACCCTCGCACTTGGCGTTTGCCACCCTGACGATTGTTGTAAGTTCGAAGACCGATATGCAGCCCGATACCGGTAGCACCGGCGGCGTTTCACCCCGAAGGTGAGTTCACGTCGGCTTCAATGCCGCGTTGGACACAACCGTCATAATCGGAAAATCGAGTTGTACAAGGGGAGCGAAATCGCTCAGCGAGGCCAACTCGGGCGCGAACGCGGGGCGCTAACAATCTAGATCGCTATCGATCGTGCCCGCGGCAAACTAAGATTTGCTGCATGAGCTCACAGAACTCCGAGCGTCCACCGTCGAAACATCCGGTTCAAGATCTCGAACTTTTGGTGGATCACTACCCTCATAGACGGGGTCATACCCTCATAAGAATTGAGATTTCCCGTTATTCATTCGAGTACTCTGAATCATAGGATTGGATATCTTAAACAGCTCTTTTAGAGAATTGCACAAGTCACATGCGAACTCAGCACATTCAGACAACGTCGTCTGCCGGTACAGTTCTTTGTCGCACGATCTTTCAAGCTCGGCCCATCCGGACGCCGTCCGCGGCGGTGCTTGATTCTCCAGCATCTGATCTATGCGAAACCCGCATTCATTCTGCTTGCCTCCACGACCGTACCGATTCCCAGTGGAACGAATACGGCGCAGCGAGAGAGACCAACTACAGGCCGCTCCCGCTCTTCTTATGATCATGACACTTCAATTTCTGCGTTCCACATTTTCGAGATTCAGCTCGATGCTATTGCATGTCGCCGCGATGATCGCCCTGGCGGCATTGACGTCGGCGAGCTTCGCGCAACAGGTCCAAACGGACATCATACCGGTGCGGAATTGGCCCATCCCCAAGGCGAGCGATCAAATGCTCAACAGTCAGGACGCGGATGCCACCAATGGCACCTCCGGATTGGTGTACATTGCCATCACACCATGCCGCGTCATGGACACGCGCGGCAAGGGCGGCTCAGGCAAGACCGGGCCGTTCGGCACTCCATCGCTCATTGCCGGTCAAGACCGCGTGGTTCCCGTGCCCTCATCCAACTGCGGCGTGCCCGCATCTGCGGCCTATTCGATGAACTTCGTGTCTGTCACGCCGCTGGGGCAGCCCGTGGCATGGATCGCCGCGTGGCCGGACGATATCACCTGGTCCGGGACCGTGGTTTTGAACGCCCCGCAGGGCGGCATCGTTGACAACGCCGCCATAGTAACAGCGGGCGTCGACGGGGGAATCCAGGTGATGGCCACCAACAACTGCGACCTGGTGATCGACCTGAACGGATATTTCGTTCAGGCCACAACCGTGCAAGGGCCAATCGGTCCCACCGGAAAGACCGGCGCAGAAGGCAGTATTGGACCGCAGGGTCCCAGCGGGAGCACCGGCCCAGCAGGTTCCGGAGGCGCAGCTGGACCCATCGGGCCCGTCGGTCCCATCGGGAAGACCGGCACAACGGGCAGTATCGGACCGCAGGGCATTATCGGGAACACCGGCGCAGCTGGACCCGTCGGGCCCGTGGGTCCCATCGGGAACACCGGCGCAACCGGCGGTATCGGACCGCAGGGCATCATCGGGAACACCGGGGCAGCAGGTTCCGCAGGCGCAACTGGACCCATCGGGCCCATCGGGAACACTGGTGCAACAGGCAGCATTGGACCGCTGGGCCCGATTGGGAAGACCGGTGACACCGGCAGTGTTGGACCGTCAGGTCCCGTTGGGAACACCGGCGCAACAGGCAGTATCGGACCGCAGGGTCTGATCGGGAATAACGGGCCAGCAGGTTCCGTCGGCGGGGCTGGACCGATCGGGCCCGCCGGCCCCATCGGGATCACTGGCGCAACGGGCGGTATCGGACCGCAGGGTCTAATCGGGAATAACGGGCCAGCAGGTTCCGTCGGCGCAGCTGGACCGATCGGTCCCGTCGGCCCCATCGGGAACACTGGCGCAACGGGCGGTATCGGACCGCAGGGTCTCGTCGGGAACACCGGGGCAGCAGGTTCCGCAGGCGCAACTGGTTCCATCGGGCCAATCGGCCCCATGGGAAACACTGGGGCTACAGGTTCCACTGGCGCGACTGGGTCCATCGGGCCTGCCGGCATCATGGGGAACACTGGAGCTACGGGCAGTATCGGACCGCAGGGGCTCATCGGAAACACCGGCGCAGCAGGTTCCGCAGGCGCGATTGGGCCTATCGGGCCCACGGGAGCAACGGGACCAGCCGGTGCGAGTGGAGTCATAGCCTTTTCCGATTTTTTCGCGCTGATGCCTCCTAATAACGCTGCGACAATTGCGGTGGGTGCGGACGTATTATTCCCGCTGACTGGATCTATTTCGTCAGGTGGTGGCATTGTTCGGACGAGTCCGTCTGCATTCACACTATCCGCTATCGGCACCTACCAAGTAATGTTTCAAGTGAGCGTGAACGAACCGGGGCAACTCGATTTAACTCTCAATTCGCTGGAGCTGCCTTCTACCGTTGTGGGGCGTGCAACTGGCACGAATCAAATTGTGGGGTTTTCTCTTGTGACCACCACGGCCGCAAACTCGATACTCACTGTTCGTAATCCCGCAGGCAATTCCACCGCACTAACGATCACACCATTGGCGGGCGGAACGAGCTCCGTCTCGGCACATCTTGTTATCACGCAGATCCAATAATCTTCTCTAACGACGTTTCCAGCATTGTGCTAACGGGATGAGGTTGCGCCGGCACATTTCGATTCTGCTGGCGCAAGAATCCCCTTAGACCAGACTTACTCGCCCCTACATCACCGAGCGATCAAACGCCGCGCGAAGCTGCAGTCACTTTCAGCTACGATAGGGGCATTCCCGGCGCATGGCCTGCGGCATGAATAAGGCACTCTTTGCGGATCGGCTCAGGAGACAAGTTTCGTTCCGGCTCACGAGCCAGCAGCCTGTCGAGTGCGGCGGCGAGATCGTGCACGTTGATGGGCTTCGATATGTAGTCGTCCATGCCGGCCTCGAGACAACGATTACGGTCTCCCTGCATGGCATGCGCGGTCATGGCGATGATTGGAACGTGCCGCGACGTTCCCCGCTCCTCGCGCCGGATCGCAATAGTGGCCTCGATTCCGTCCATTTCGGGCATCTGAATGTCCATGAGTACCAGATCGAAGTGCTCCTTTGCCAGTAGTGCCAATGCCTCCCGACCGTTGCCCACCGCGCGCGGTGAGTAACCCTGTTTTTCGACAACACGAAGCGCCACGTGCTGATTTACCGGATTGTCCTCCACCACCAAAACGCGCGCGCGGCGCTCGGCCGCAAGCGAACGTTGAGGGATGGCTCTGGCCTCCTGCGGTGTTGGGCTTCCCATGTCCAAAACCCGCGCGATAGCATCCAGCAACTCAGTTTCGGTAATCGGTTTGAAAAGGCATGCTGATGCGCCCATCGCGTAACAGCTGGTGGCATCGCCGGCTTGACCGGATGATGGCAACATCATAATGATGCTCCCGGCCATGCCGGCATCCTGCCTGATTTGCTCTAACAGGGCGAAGCCATCCATCTTCGGCATTTGAGAATCAATGATGACCAGTGGGAACGGTCTGGCGGCCTCGCATGCGCGCTGCAAACTCTCCATCGCGCTCAGGCCGCCGCAGGCGAGGACCGGCTTCATTCGCCAGTTGTTCAACGTCTTGCCCAGAATGGTCCGGCTGGTGGCATTGTCGTCCACTACCAACACGGGCATACCGCGCAGTCCGGCGATTCTGGTTTGCTTTGCCTGTTCGACGGGGGTGCCGACAGTTAACCGTACAGTGAAATAGAAAGTAGTCCCTTTTCCGACTTCGCTCTCCAAATGCATCTGTCCGCCCATCATCGTCACCAGCTGAGATGCGATCGCGAGACCCAGGCCAGTACCCCCGAACCGTCGCGTGAAAGAGTTGTCCGCCTGCTCAAAGGCGCGAAAGATAGCTTCCCGCTTTTCCGGGGGTATGCCAATCCCCGTATCACTGATGCTAAAATGCACTACAATCTGGCCGTCCGTTTCCGACAACTTACCCACCCGCACCAACACTTCGCCAGCCCGGGTGAATTTGATGGCGTTGTCCACCAGATTTAGGAGGATCTGCCGCAAGCGGCCGGGATCTCCGATCACCTCACTGGGAACGTCTGGAGCGATGTGGCAAGCTAGTTCGAGCTTCTTTTTGCCGACGCGGATTCCCAGGCCCTTCATCGCAGTATCAATCGCGGCCCTCAGGTCGAACGTGACACATTCAAGGTCCAGTTTTCTCGCCTCGATTTTGGAGAAGTCTAAAATGTCATTGATGATATTTAAGAGCGAGTTGGCCGAAGATTTTACGGTGTTAAGATAATCGCGCTGCTCGATAGTGAGTTCGGTATCGAGAACCAACTCGGTCATCCCGATTACTCCGTTCATTGGAGTGCGGATCTCATGGCTCATGTTGGCCAGAAAGTCACTCTTGGCGCGGCTGGCCGCCTCCGCCGCTTCCTTGGCCTTCCTCAAATCCTCCTCCGCGCTTTTCCGGTCCGTGATATCGACAATGGTCGCTACAATCGATGCGTTCTGCCTGTTGTCGCCCTCCACCAAAATGATGTTAGCGATAGCCCACACGGGACTTCCGTTGCTGCGGCGGAATCTCATTTCGTGGTTCGTTATTGCCTTTTTCTCGTTCAGTCCTTGAACGAGCGCCACGTGCTCTTCGGTTGAATAATATAAATCCACGGTGCTTAAAGCCAGAACCTGCCGGGCCGATTCGTAACCTAGAATCTTGGCGAATGCTTCGTTGCACTCCAGCACCTGGCCTTCGAGCGAACCCCGCAGGACTCCGGCCATGTTGCGGTCAAACAGCAGCCGATACCGCTGCTCCGACGTGCGCAGGCTTTCCTCCGTCTTTTTGCGTTCGGTTATGTCGGTCACCAAGCCATCCGCATACAGCATTCCGTCTCTCTCATGCGTGGCCACGGAGCGATCGTGCACCCAGACCCATTCTCCGTCCCGGCCTTTCCGGCGGCATTCCACGTCATAGGGGCGGCCTGCTTTGAAAAGAGCTTCGAAAGCTTTTTTCACTCGTGGGCCATCTTCCGGATGAATGGAATCAAACCATACCTGCCCGCCCAGCCGGTACGCATCTTCCGGCGTAAACGATAGAATCCGCTCCGCGTTGGAGCTGATAAAATCCACTCGGCCATCCGCGGCTACCGACCAAATGATATCCGGAATATGCGTTACTAAAGACCGATACTTTCTCTCACTTTCCTCCAGCGCCTGCAATGCGTGCTTGCGTTCCGTGATATCGGACGCGATACCGTCGATGTAACGCTTTCCATCCTTCTCGTAGCGGGACACGGCCCTGGCGTATAACCAGATCCACTGCCCATCCTTTCTCTGAATGCGATATTCTGTCTCGAATACTTCACCCCGTGAAAGCAGCCTCTCATAGGCCGCGTGTGCCTTGGGCGCGTCATCTGGATGAATCCGCTCAAACCAGACTCCGGTCTGGCAGATCTCTTCGGGCGTGTAGCCGTAGATGGCCTCGATCTTGGCACTGACAAAGACCGTTTTACCCTCGGCATCGCCGCTCCAGATCACGTCGGGAATATTGGCCACCAGCGATCGGTACTTCTCCTCGCTTTGCCGCAAGCTTTCTTCAGCGCGCCTCTGCCCGCTTATATCGCGCGCTATGCTGGCAGCTCCTGTCGGCGCGCCCTGGTCGTTCATGATCGGCGATATGGTGAGCGAAACGTCAATCGATCGGCCGTCGTTTCTGAGGCGCATCGTCTCAAAATGCGCGATTTTCCTCCCCGACCGGATTTTCGCCAGGATCTCCTGCAATTCGTCCCGCCGGTCCAGCGGAACCAGGAGAGAGATGGACTTTCCAATCACTTCGGCGGCGCTGTAGCCATAAAGAGTCTCGGCACTCTTGTTCCAGCTAACAATCGTTCCGTCTAAAGTCTTCCCAATAATGGCGTTCTCGGAAGATTCCACAATTGACGCGAGAAACCTTTGTGCAGTCTGGGTATCGTTGTCTGGCAACTTGTCCACAAGGTTCCCGGGGCAATTGATCCACCGTTCTTCGATTAGCGCGCGACCAAGCGCGGGAACAGTACGCCGCGTGACATTGGTACCGAAGCTGCTAGTCAAATTAAGCGGCTGTGTATGTGCAATGTGTCCGCTGGAGTAGGTTGATGCCGACACCCCTTCAACAATGTCCACTAACGATTTACATCAGTGCGCGTAGCTTCAGAGTAGTGGCGAGTATCCTCCCTACGTCAACGAGTGTATAGCTGACCTGACATCCGCCGTCCACCAGTTCCCCCAAGGGCATCCATCCGGCGACTGAAGTTAAAAGACTGCTGGACGATATCTGCGGCCATGTCAATACTGTCCTCCGGGTTGGAGAGAGTTTGAATCTGAAACAGATGGTTCAAACTGAACCCTGCCTATAGCGGCGGGAGGCTCTCGCTGGGCGGGATAACGGGAATTGGCGGGTTAGACTCTCTTTTATAGACAGTACAAAAATGAGTTTGCCGCAATCGCATTCAGTCTCAGCGGAATGCCCGCCGTCGATCAGGATGCATGAGCTGGGCTGACATTCGCTAAGCCTTCCTCCTCACCACAGTTGGCTTCTAGGTGGCTCTTCAGGGAATCCATGGCCGCGTTTGAATCGAATCCCATAACCACCCGGTCTATTCTTAACCCTATATCGAAGGTGCCCTCGGCGGTTGCGCGGCAATAGCGAACGGTTCCAGAAAATGCGGCCATCTTCACTAGGATGAGAACATCCGCTCCACAGTACATGGGCTCGGGAGTTCGTACCCGGCAACCGGACCTGGAGACGTTGACGATCGCACCACGAATCTCCAAGCTGTGCACCGGATGGCATAACGTAATGGAAGCGGGCTCCGATACTTCATACCGCGGTTCCCAACGGCATTCACGGTCGGAACTTCTCTTCGGTGAACACTCCATCTGGCCCAGCAGTCGAGCGAAAACCCGCGCCTCCTTCAATCTCAGCCGACACGGACTGCAGTGGTGCGTATGTTCCTCAATTCTTCCGCCTTCCGCTTCCTCGAGTGTGCCTAAAGCAAAGTGGTCCAGTTCGTCGTTCTGGACGTGCGGGTGATCAACGCGCGGGTTACGGAATTCACTGCGTAATAGCACCAGTGCCTTCCACGCATCCATACCCATTTCCGCCTTTCCAGACTCAACATCGACTGCCAGTCAGCACGACTCGCCATAACCGCGTCGACCTGCTCCAGTCGTTGCAATCGAGTGCCCACGCCATACTGAACCGACTTTTGCACAAATCCGTTCTGAGCTTTGGCGATTCAATACGTTATCCGCAGCCAACAACTGGTGGTCGGGTGCGCATGGAATTCTGCGTATGGGGCACGCGGAAGCTGTCAGCCACTAAGGTGGGGCAAGTGTATACGATTCAAAAATCCGTTAGACGAAAACAACGGCTCCTCGATGTGAGCCATTCGAATGAGTAGAAGGCGGCTGTCGAGTAAATGCACGCCGCTTACAATATGCACTAAGGTTCCATCTGATAGACGGGTGGATCGCCCCGAGTATTCACCTTAAAGTTCCTCCTTGAGCAGCGCCCCTCCGAGTACTTCTCGCAATTGTAGCTGCCGTTTCGAGCGAAGACGAACAAGCCCTCGACGGCTTCAATTTCTTTAATGTCGAAATGATCTCGCCGGCTTCGCAACTGCCAAAACAGTACAGTGTAGGCGCCTCCCCAGGCTAGAATCAGTTATGCGGCGATCAGTGAGTCGTTCAGAGTATTTTCGATCCATCTTATTCCATCCTTGAAAGGCAACGAGCACACCGGCTGTCCAGCTCTGAAGTGTGGAAACGGGCGGCCATGTGCAGGCAATTATTGGACCGCTGGAATGGTGATTCTGTCGCCCTTCAAAGAGGCCCACGGATGACCTAGCGAGGCCGCTTCTGAGAAATTGCCAGAAGCAGGCGCGAAGGGTCTTCGGTGAGTAGTCCATCACACTTTTAAAGAATCCTTCTAGCTTTTCTTCGAACTCTGTCGAGATCTTTTCGTTTGTCGGTTGTTTAAACTGAAACCGACGGTTCAAAGTGAACCTTGACTTACACGCCGACACAGTGACGATCATGATAGGACCATCCTAGGAATTCTTGAACACTGGAGGTGCCCTCCCAAACGCAGCGGATGTGTTGACAGTGAAGCTTCTCCCTTGAATCAGGGCTTGCTCCGGCAAGCAGAAGATCGTAGGTCGCGTTGCCATTTCAAGATCCTTTCGCGGTCAAACAAGGCCTACAGAAGTTCCAACACAACCGCTGCAGCACTCTTGAAGATCGCGGGTGAAGGCCCAAATCTCTTGTCCGCCAAGCTTTACACTTAGGAGGCCAAACAGGAACGGCTCGTGATCGGATTCGATGATCGATCCTACCGGGACAGTCAAGAATGCATGTTTGGGAACCTCTCTGAGCACGACAAAGGAGGAAATAACAAGAAAACGTACCAGGTTGTCCACCATTCGCGGCTCCGCTCTAGAGGAACAGCAGTACCCAGGAACGTCCTCCACGCCTTTAAACCGGGGTCCTTTTGTCTCGACTGCGATCACGGAGCGCGCTCCTTCTTCTGGTTGCTCTATAACTGATAGATTGATTTTCTTTCGAAGTTCCATTATTAATTGCACCTTTCGAATGACGAAACGGTTCTCAAACCTAGACGACTTTGGACCCGGATTCGTTGATCCTGGCGGTATGTTCAACGACATTCCCGCAACTTCTTACTTTCGGGGACTGTCTTTGTGTCCGCACCATCTGCCCGCGCTCGAACCGAGAGCTCGAAGCTGGAAGTCCAAGTCAGCTATACCGGTTCGGGGAGAGATTATCTTGGCGTGAGACTCTAGCTGGCGACTCTTGGCGTCGTTCATTGGATCGCCTCGAAGAAGCCTTGATGGCCAGATGATCCGGATGCAGGTGGGGGGCTGACGGCTGTTCGCGACGACTTTCTTCGGACCAGGCGCGAGAACATCTCACTGCGTATGCTGCTGACCTCGGAAAACAGTTGCAGGAAGATGGTCCGGTGCGATTCCGGATAGGAATAATCGAAGTCGACTCAAACTTCACGGGATCGAACCAGGGCCAACGAAAGCTTTGCCATGACTGTGGCTCGAACGATGGGATCGGAACTGCGGAGTTACGAATTCGTACGGAAGAGGGTACCTTGGAAGGGACCTACGGAATAAGTTCGGCGACGTGAACACAGCTACCGATAATGATATTAGGTCGAGTCGCTGGGTATAGATAGGCGCTGTGATCTGATGAATCCGTCACGTCACTAGGCCGCTCCACCCGGCAGCCTGCCAACCAAATTCGGCTCTCGGAGTGCATCGGACTAACCCGCAACACTCGGTTCATTTGGAACGGCTCCGATTAATCTCGGCAACGCCAGCTCTTTTCGCTTCGGTGAACGATCGATGCAGAGTGACCGCAACGGTCCCCACGGTTTTCGATGCCCCTTCAACCTTGGCAGTGAAACTATCTGCCCCCTTTTCGACTAACCCGCACGGTCCACGCGACCGCCGCCGGTACGATCAGCGCCCCGCCCACGATGCCTAACCCAATTCACCGCTGCTATCAGGCAAGAGCCTGCAATTGCCGTTTTCTGTTTTGATTCAATTTTCTCGTTGCCTCACACCCCCAATTGAACCAGACTTGGAGCTGCCACAATGCCACACGCCGTCCCCGGCGTCGAAAGTCTCGCCTCAATTATTTCGCGGACCTCAGGAATTTAAACAACACAGCTAAGGAATCTCTCACTAGCGTTGTTACAAATGGGCGTGCCAGCAGTCAGACTCAAAGCAGAAAGCTGAAATGGGAGTCCGTGTTAACTTGGGTTGAACATGCAGACCCAAGACATTTTTCACAAGGGCAAAACCTACAGGATCATCAGCGAGGATTTGACAATACTCCACCCTGATGAAGTGATCGTTGCCATTTTTGATGTGTCGGTACTCGGTAGTGCTAAAGAGGTTCAGCGGTTCACCGGACGTGATGAGAAAGAGATTTACGGGTTGTTGAATCAAGCCAGGAAGTATGTGGATAGTCTATAGGCTTCTCATCTAGCAAGTAGTAAAGCAAACTGCCCCAGTTGTTCGGGCCGGAAAACTTCCATCAGAAGACTCAGATGAGACTCCGGGGCAGCGGACACCACTCACCGAGTCCATGCTCAGCGGGTATGCACCCCCGACGTAAAGCAATTCAACGGCGTCGCGAACGTGTCGGCCACTTTAGGCCACCGGCTGGCTGCGGTATTTCCTAAGCAACTCTATCAGAGCGGTCGCGCGAATCGGCTTGGTAATATAATCGTCCATGCCGGCTTCGAGGCAGCGTTCGCGATCTCCGCTCATCGCGTGCGCGGTCATTGCGATGATGGGGACGTGCAAGCGGCTGCCGCGTTCCCGCTCGCGGATTTTCGCGGTCGCCTCGAACCCTCCCATTTCAGGCATCTGAACGTCCATCAGAACCGCGTCAAACTCGCTCTGGTCGAGCGCCTTAAGAACCTCGGCGCCGTTATTGGCGACCACCACTCGGTGTCCTTCCTTTTCCAGGACACGGAGCGCTACACGCCGGTTCACAACATTGTCTTCGGCCAACAGAATATCCATCGCGGCATCGGCCCGAGGTTCCGCCGCCGCAAGCTCAGCAACAGCTGGCCGTGCGCTTCCCCGCTGGTTGCGTCCCGTCATCACCGTCAACATTGCCGCCTTCAGTTCCGCGCGGCCCACTGGCTTGGTCACAATGCAGATTCCCAGGTCCCGGCAGCGTTGCGCGTCTCCCGCCTGCATCCCGGAAGAGAGCATCATAACCACAGCCTTGGCCAAGTGTGGGGAGCTCTTGATTCGCCGGGCAAGTTCGAAACCGTCCACATCAGGCATGTGACAATCCGTCAGGACGAGAGTGAACGGATCGCCGCGCTCGGAAGCCTGTCGCAGCAGAACCAGGGCCTCCATGGCACCCGTCGCCACCACGATCGGTTGAAGGTGCCAGCGCCGAAGCAGTTCTGTTAGGATGCGACGATTGACCGCGTTGTCATCCACCACCAGGACCGGTGTGCCAGCCAGCGACCATTCGTCCGCATCCGGGGGCCCGGTTTCGGTCGCAGCGCCAAAGCTCGCGGTGAAGTGGAAGCAGCTTCCGAGTCCCGGCTGACTGTCCACCCAAATGGTCCCTCCCATCAACTGCACCAGCCGCGCGGAAATCGTTAGCCCCAGACCGGTACCCCCGAACCTTCTAGTGGTAGAACCGTCGGCTTGAGAGAACGGTTCGAAAATGGCTAACTGTTTTTCTAGCGGAATCCCGATACCGCTATCCTGGACAGCAAAACTCAACCCCACCTGGGTGTCATTAATGGACTCCAGCCGGGCGGTTACCGACACTTCGCCGCTAGCGGTGAATTTCACGGCGTTTCCAACAAGATTAATGACCACCTGCCGCAGGCGGACGGGATCGCCAACCAGATATTCGGGAACGTTGCTCTCCACTTCCAACACCAGCTCCAGGCCTTTGGCATGCGCCCGCAGCGCCAGCGACTTCACCGCCTCCTCCAGGTGATCCCGTAAATTGAAGTGGATCGGATCCAGATCCATCCGCCCCGCTTCGATCTTGGAGAAATCCAGAATGTCGTTGATCACGATCAGCAGGGAATCCGCCGACGTTTTTACGATTTCTAGGCACTCGCGCTGATCGGCCGTGAGGCTGGTATCCAGAACCTGCTCCGTCATGCCCATGACGCCGTTCATGGGTGTCCGAATTTCATGGCTCATGTTGGCCAGGAATTCGCTCTTGGCCCGATTAGCCGCCTCCGCGCGCTCCTTTGCGAGTAACAGTTCTGCCGTGCGCGCCACGACCTCTCTTTCCAACGCGTCTCGCCGGTTCAAAAGAGCGCCGTCGCGCGCTTCGATTTCGGCCAGCATTCTGTTGAAGGAATCAATCAGCTGTCCGAGATCGTCGTCGGAATGTTTCACCGCCCGCACGGTGTAGTTCTTTTGACCGGTAACTGTCTTCGCCACGCTTGCCAAATGCGCGATCGGGTCCGAGACCGCGCGCTGGAGCCTGGAGGATAGCGCCATCGCCAGGGCGGAGCTGATCAGCAGGATCAGGAACACGGTCCAGGCAAAGCGCACCAGGCGCTGGTGCAATTCTACCAGCTCGGATTCAAGATAGATCACGCCGACCATCTGACCGTCCAGCTTGATGTCCCGGGATACGATTAACCTATTCCCCTCAAACCCACTCCCGCCGTAACGGAGAGCCGGCAGCATGGCTTGTGGATGGCCGTCGCGGCGGTAACTGGCAAACGGTTTGCCGCCGTCCAAGTAGATCACCGCGGTAACAATGTGTTTCTTGGCTTTCAACCCCGCGAGCAACTCCTCGGCCGCGCGGCGGTCTCCAAACGTGACTGCGGCCGTGCTGTTCGACCCCACAATCTCTGCAAGAACGCCCAGATCGCTGCGCATTTCCCCCCGGGCTGCGATCTGGTCATAGGTGACCACCGCGATGCTGGCGGGAATTAGGGCCGCCACAACCGCGAAGAGGATGATGAGTCTCAGTTTGTGTTTGACAGATGAATTCCGGTAGCGAGCAATTATCGTCATACTATTTCTCCACGATCTCAGCGAGGCTTAGCAGTTTGGAGCTGATCCGAAGCTGCTGTCTCCTCGCCGCTTCCAAATTGATTTGAACGCGGACACTTCCGGCCTCGATTTTGAAATTTATAATTCCACCCTCTGCGGCGAAGTTGTCTGTCTCTCCCACCGTCAGCACTGTGGAGTTCCCGATCACGGCAAACAGGGGTACTAGGCGCTTGCGCTCAGATGAGCTCACAAAAAGGATCTGGCAACCGGCGGCCTGCTGGGCATCGGCAACCTGACGCACTTGAAAACCCCGGCCCCCCAATGTTTTTCCCGCCACTGCTTCAGCCAAAGCGTCTCCGAACGGATTCTTGCCCAATACTCCAATCACGATCGGGTCGGAGGGACTCTTGAAGGCCTGCGGAGGCCATTCCACAAACTTCGCGAAGTTGTACAGAAATGTCGCCTTAATCCGGTACTCGTCTATCCGGAGGTCGTCGGACGCATATGCGCGCGCGCCGGCGATGAGAAGAATTCCCGAGGCGATTGCGCAGCTGTACCGGATTGTCACGTCGCGATCACGTTATAAAAGAAAGTTTGACTGAAACCCCTGCCCTCGAAGACCTTATCAAAACGGACATTTGGTCAACGCGCGTTTGCACGCGCTACGCATCACGTAACGAGCATCTCAGTGCCCTATCCGTCGCTAAGTAGCCGCCGAGCTTCCGATCCATGCATGTCGCCGTTTTATCAACCGACCTGATATAAGGCTTGTAGCAGTTCTCGTGCCTGAACCTGGTAAGCATGTATGCGTGGAGCAAGGGGGAAGGTTTTGCCCGATTGTGGCTTACCGGGTGATGTTTGGCGCCTCTCATGCATCAGGGCAGCAGGAGAAGAAGCTGGGCTCGAAGTTGGTTTCTACAAGCGGAGATCGCTGTGACCCCTCTGTTCATGTTCTAGAAGGGGAGGGTGGCGGTGTGCTTCGCGCGTCGGACCCCAGGCGGTCGCCTGCGCAGGAGGACTCAGAGACACTCCGCGTGGAACGCCACCGGAGCCAAGCAGCAGCCCAAGCAGACTGAAACGGACCGCAGGAACATCGACAGTGAGCCTAGATTCGGGGTTCCGAGGTGTCTCAATATGAAACGTATGTTTCAGATTGAAGGATCCGCGCGCGTTGGCATGGTTGACCATCACATCGTAAGAACTCTGTCAGATTGATCGCCGAATGCGTTTTAGGACCAGATTGATCGAACTGATCCGGCAGAGCAACCCGACGCCTGGCCGGAACCTCGGTGGCCGTTCGAAAATCCTAGCGATTTGCCAGTTGCGAGACCCTGGCACAATGCGTGCTAGTAGCCTGATGAAACGTTCGGTTGTGGGTGTTGGCAACAACTCCTAAGTTGCCGTTGGCATTGTCATTAATGAAACCGCATGAGTCACCCTTGCCCGCGAGAAAACCATAAGCGACATATCAGTCGCTTAACTTTGTTTGGGATGGCGCCATTGCTTGCCTTTTCGGCCTGGGCGCAGAATCCGCAACCATGGGACCCGGCCAGCCCGAACCTGGACTCACTCAGCCTGGAAGAGCTGATGCAGGTGAAGGTGCAAAGCGCCGCGCTGCATCCTCAAACCCTCCAGGACGCTCCGGCCAGCGTCACCATCATCACGGCGGAGGATATCCGTAAGTATGGCTACCGCACGCTGGGGGAAGCGCTGGCATCGGTGCGCGGATTCTATCTAAGCAATGACCGTACTTACCAGACCATCGGCGTACGCGGCTTCAGCCTGCCCGGCGACTACGACAGTCATATACTGTTCATGGTCAACGGCCACAATATGGCCGACAACATTTTCAACTACATGCTCTACGTCGGCATTGAGTTTCCGATTGACATGAACCTGATCAAGCAGATCGAGATCATTCGCGGACCAGCCTCGGCTCTGTATGGCAAAAATGCAATGTTCGCCACCATCAACATCGTTACCAAGGCGCCGGGCGATGTGCCAACGCTCGCGCTGACGACGGACACCGGGAGTTACGGCGAAAGGAAGGGGCAAGTGGAGGCCAGTGCATCTCTCGGTGGCGCGCAGGTTCTTTTCTCCGGATCCGTGTACAACATTGCCGGCGAGAGTCCGCTATTTTTTCCACAGTTTAATACTCCGCGGACCAACTATGGCGAAGCGGTCAATATGACCGGCGAAAAGGGCTACCACTTCTTCTCGACCCTAGTCTGGAGGAACTGGACCATCACGGCGGCATTCTCCGGGGACAGTAAGATTCAGCCGATATCCTGGGGCCCCACGATTTTCAATGATCCCGGGACCAAGTTCGACGACCAGCGCAATTTCGTCGATGCGGCCTATCAGCGCGAGATCGCCGGCGGCACGCTGCGCTGGCGGATCTATTATGACTCGTTTCATTTCGAGGGTCGCGGCGACTACGCGTTGGCCGACGGCGCCGTGGAAGATAACCGGCAAAGCGAAATCGGCGATTGGGTGGGTACCCAGCTTACCTACCGGACTCGGCCGTTCTTCGCCGGAGCGATCACGGTGGGCCTGGAGAGCGACGTTGACCTCCGAAACTTCCTGACGGACTACGACGTGTCCCCTGTCCCGGTCGAATATCTCAAGACCAACCATCCCGACCGCTCTTTCGGTTTCTTCGTTCAAGACGAAAAGAGACTGTCAGGACGATGGACTCTGGACCTTGGATTCCGCCTCGACGAGGCGCATTATCAGAGCGGCAGTTTCCTTTCTCCCCGGGCAGCGCTGATCTATCAGCGTCCCGATTGGACCTACAAATTTCTCTACGGCCGCAGTTTTCGCGCCCCCAGTGCATTTCAGCTGTTCTACGGCGATGGCATAGCCGATGCCGCCAACCCCACGTTGCGACCGGAGTGGGCCGACACGGTGGAAGTGGATGCCGAGCGCAAGCTGGGGAAACGCATGAATCTGCAGACCTCCGCCTACGGTTACGAGTTGCACGATTTTCTATTGGGAGTGTACCTCCCGAACGGATTGCTGCAGTATCAAAACAGCGCGTTGATTCGAGCCGTAGGCCTGGAAGTGGAAATCAACGGCCGTCCGACCAACTGGTTGGAAGCTACGGTCAGCTATGCGGTGCAGCAGGCGCGCGATCAAAGTGCGCTGGAGAATTCGCCCCGGCATCTGGCCAAGCTGCGCTTGGCGGTGCCGTTGGGGCGGAAATTCGACCTCAGCAGCGGCATGCAATACACCTCCTCGCGCTGGACGCTGGCTGGAAATTCCCTGCAGCCGGTCTACCTTGCCGACTTCACTCTAACGTCTAAACATCTGTTACACGACCTGGATGTCCGGCTCGGCGTCCGTAATGCATTTAACGTCAGCTACTCTGACCCGATTGCGCTGAATCCGGCGGTGGATACGATGCCCCAACCTGGACGCACGTTCTTTGTGGAACTGATCGCGCACCGCGCACGATAATCGATAGGGCGCTTCTTACATCCGTCTTTTTAGTTTGAACAGCCCCACTCGATTCGGCGGCTTCTAGTTTCTGCTCTTTTAGCTGACTCAATCCAACATATCCACTCGTTGCGCGCGAGCGGTGTCGTGTCCTCCCATGTTGTTAAGGCCTGTGGGTCGGACGCAAGGGCTCTTGCTAGATCCACGGGCATTTCGTGAACCACACCCGCCAGAAGTCTCTTTCGCGACATAGATTTTCGCGACATCGATGAGCTCTCTCCTCTCGCAGGCTCCAGCTGCGCAATGATCTCCGCTGAGCAAAGGTTGTGATGGTCGCGGGCAAAGGCGGCGTTGCTCGGGTACCTAGTGGGCTGTCCCAGCGATACCTACAGCATGATCGGAACGTCATTATGATGTGGCCGATAATGAAGGATTGCAGGAACTCAGTGACGAACAGCGCGATGAATTGTGCGGTTGGGCGCAATCGCGAAGTCTTCCCGCTGGTTACGTATTCCGCGCGCGTCTTATCTTAGCTCTCGCCGATGGGCTGACGTATCGCCAGATCGAGCAGACGCTGGGCGCGAGTGCGCCGACAGTATCGAAGCGGAAGATTCGATTTGAGGAGCATGGGATCGAAGGGCTGCAAAGCAGCCGATATCATCGGGCTCTATCTAAACCCTCCGCAGCGTGCCGCTGTGTTCTGCGTGGATAAAACGACAGCGGTCCAGGCGTTGGACCGGCTGGACCCAGTTCTTCCGTTATCGCCGGGCCGGGCCGAGCGCGACGGATTTGAATCTTGTCGTCACGGCACGCTGTCGCTACGCGGCCTTGAATGTAAGACCGGAATCGTAGAGGGAAAAACAGCGCGGCGGCACACCAGCGCGGAGCTCATCGAATTCCTGAGCGGGTTGGTTAACAAAGCGAAGTGGGCGCGCGAGATTCACATCGTATTGGACAATCTTTCGGCGCACAAGACGCCGGCCGTCGAACAGTTGCTTGCTGAGCATACCAAAGTGCGGTTTCACTTGACGCCGACCTATTCGTCCTGGGCTAAATCAGGTGGAGCTGTGGTTTGCCAAAATCGAGCGGGACGTGATCGCACGCGGGGTCTTCACTTCGGTCGCGGATCTGCGGCGCAAATTAATGAAATACATCCGCGCCTACACCAAACACGCGCGCCCGATCCGTTGGACCTATACCGATGTGAAAAGACGGATTGTCAACAAGCGAATCAACGGGACAGTCCACTAGAGCTTGATGCAGCGCGAGAGTGACGCGAAAGGGCGCGGCGCTAAGAGCGTTGGGTATCAGACAGCGGAACGCTCGACGAAATGCCTCCGATTGGACCGAAGTTTTGGCGTCGGCTGGACGATGAGCCCAGGGTGAAGGATTGCAAAGAGCGAGACCGCCTAATAGCCGACTGGTCCGAATCGATCGCTCAGCTATCGTTATCGGTCGCTCATTTGACGTCCATCGTCGGTGATAGAGCCAGGTTTCGCCGGCGCTTTCAGGTAGCCGAGCAAGCACAAAAAAACGTCACTAACCTGCGTTCTGCGCTGGAGCTACATCGGGACACGCATGGGCGTTAGTACATTTCAAACATGATCCCTACGCGAGAGCTGGAGTTCTCCCCCGTACCGATCTCGTCTAGAACAACAACCCCGGCCCTCACCATGCAGACCAAGAATCAGGCGTATACACAGGACAGATAGCCTTACGACGAAGGCCGCTAGCACCAAGTATCGCCATTTGATTTCTTGGACTAGTTGATCAAACGTAGAGTGTGCGAACCGTTTGTGACACCGGTTCTCTCCGCGAAGTTCAACAAGCTTATCGGGCCTCTCGGCTTGCATGCCGTCCGATCTTCCTGTCATTCACGCCATAACTCCTCACCCATGCACCGCCTTGCTGGCCTTTTTGTGATGCTGCTAGGAATGTTACTAGCTTTTTGATAGCATTAGCCAAATGACACAGGAGCAGGTTGGCCGCGTGCAGCATGAACTCCTGCGCGGCTCCGGTAGCGTGGCAAATGGTGAGCCGTTCCTGACGTATGGAATATGGGTGCTCCCCTTTACGCGGAGCGGCATGGGCTTAGAGGTCTTCCTTATCGATAGACCAGTCGCGTCTGAAGCCGACCATTAGGAAGCGAAAAGAGAGGCAGCGGAGAAATTCGAATTGCTGGAATCGGCGGCCAAGGAATATAGGGATCTCGCAGTGTCGCTGGTGCCGCCGCTCCGCAGCGTCACGATGAACAACCGATTGTCATCCGAAGTAGCCTTGGAGGTAGCCGCCGCCCTGGACAAACTGATTGCCAAGATCAGGGCCACATCAACCAACTTCTAGGCACTATCCATCCGTACAGATTGCATAGTAGATACTACCGTCCGTCTGAGGATACGAAAGGGAAACCGTTAACTAGATTTTGCACGATGCCTCATAAAGGTGATATCCGCCGACACGAGCGAGTGCCCCAAGCGGCTCCGGTTCAGGTTAGTTGGAAGGACCGCCTGGGACACGAGAAATTCGCGAACGCTGAAATCTTAGATGTATCTGAAGCAGGAATGCGGGTTAAGGTACCCGAGTCGCTCGCGGAGCAGACCCTCGTCACATTGCGCTCCGACAGACTGGCGTTGCACGGGCGGGCATCGGTCCGGAGTTGTGTCAGGCAGAGGGCTAGGTATGTGGTTGGTCTGGAATTCATCGGCGGCCTACAATGGAAGCGCCGCTCGGAAGAATAGCCTCAAACCGAGCAACTCAGATTCATGTTTGTAGCACCCCTTGCGCGTCGCCGCCCTAAAGATCGGCCGGATCTCTGGCGACCGCCGGAAGATCAAAATCCTTCCCAACCTCATCCATCGCAAAAGAAACCATGGGCGACATCCCATCCGCGCCAAGGCAGTATTTCACGCGAATGTACTGGACGATTCTCCCGCGCACGTACCGAGTCGCGGAAGCGAGTTAGCCGGAAACGTTGTAGACAAAAATTGAGGACGCGAGATCCCCACACTTCAACACTGGGGCCGCAGAGTGGCAATGCTGACGGGCATCTGCCAGCGCCAATCGCCGCCGGTGGAAGCTCAACAAAATCGGTATTCCCTATGGTGCGAATCCCGAAACGTGTCCGGTCCGCGTCCTTCACGAGTGGATGGAGCAGGCGGGCATCGGCAATGGCCCGCTATTCCGCTGCCTCAATCGCCATGGGCAAATACACGCGGGACGGCTGTCGGGTATCGACGTTGCGCATGTCGTCAAGAAGGTCCCGGATCGGGCGGGTCTGGATACCGCCAAGTACGCGGGGCATTCACTGCGGTCCGGACATGTTACCACTGCCGCGATTGCTGGGGCATCGGAATGGTCGATTATGAAACAGACGGGTCATAGGTCGGTTCAGATGGTTCGGCGGTACATCCGAGATGGGAGTCTGTTCAGGGAGAATAGCGCGGGGAAGTTGGGGTTTGTAGTTACTCGGTCAATAGCCCCGAGGAACGCAGGTGGTAAGACTTGTTCCATTGATAAATATACTTGGCGTCAAGTGTCTTGTGCGGGCCGATGAGACGGAAGGGCAACGACATTACTCCAAAAATCGTAGCAAGATTTTATGAACTTGGCGAACTCCGTTAGTTTCTCAGGTTTTCGCATGAAGCAATTGCCGTTCAGCGCGTATACCTTCCTTACAAAACTCGGGGTCGTCTCAACCTGCCCTAACCACTATGGGAATATGGATCAGTGACTCGGTCGATTTGAGGATTTTCAAGAATTCCAATCCGGAAGTCCTGGGCTGAGACAAATCTAGGAAGATCAGGTCTGGAATCGCTTTCTGAGCATACTTCCCTTCCCGACGCACATACATGAGCGCGTCATCGCCGTCCATGACGCAATTTAGGCCGTTTGTCGCGCCAGCGACTTTGAAGGCTTCTAGGGTGGGCACAGGATCAGCGGGATTACTTTGTACAACGAGGACTTCGAGCTGTCGTGGACTGTTGACGCCGTCGGAATAATCTTGCGACTCCAAAATATTGGACACAGAATTCAATCCTCCGGGAAAAGAGGCAAGTAATCTCGCGGCTCGGAAATTTGGCTCCTCAGGTAGGATAATGAGAAAGTTGGCTCCGCAGGTAGGACTCGAACCTACGACGCTTCGGGTAACAGCAGCCGCACGGCCCATTGTGGTGAATCGGCGGCGCAGCCGATCCATCGCACGCCAACACTCTTTTCTAATCGGGTTCCGGTGTCCAAAATGACCGCAAACAAAAATGGATCTGAATGTCGCATGAAATCACTAACATCAAAGGGAAGCAAGAATCGAGCACCCTAAGTTTTTCGCCTTTCAACGGTACAATTGATTAGAGGCTCTGGTTCCGTCTTCTGTTGTGAATCTCAAGGAACTACCCCGGCCGTGGAAGGGGTCCGTCGTTGGCAGAGGACGACGTAAAAGATAGTCAATACCCGGTCACCGTTGTTACACCACGACTGTGTCTGCCAATCCGACCGCCGCTTGGACTTTCCTATATGACGCACAGCAGTGTCCGTCATAGCGTGTCCTATCGACAAATCTCGAATTAGGTCGAGTACGCCCTAACGCCATCGTTGGCTGCAGCAGGGTTGCTCCGGCAGAAGCTTGTCCAGACTTACGCAGTTCAAGACACATCCAAAAATAAGGAGTATTCTCAAGATTAAACCAATACAAAAAGCATTCTGGCAATTGGCAGTCCATCCTCGAAGAAAAGTTCGCTATCGTGCGGTTGCTCGGGCGTGAGGCTGTCGATACCGTTGTCCTGAAATTCATGGCCATCCTTGGCACCGATGCCACGTGTCTATTCAAGGAGGGCTTCTGCGAGACCAGCGGTTGCCCACCCGAGAAGCTGAGAGATTTCCTGGGCGCGAAATGGAACCACGACCGTGCCGGGAGGGTAGCTCGACTAGAAGAAACGGCCAGCCCGTTTCCGGTATTGTTGATCCGTCGGCAAGGCTCCATCTATTCACTTCAGGTCTGGTCGCCAAAAGACTTCGGTGACGCGCTCATTGTGGTTCCAGGCACCCAGGAACTCAGCAACAAGGACATGGCAAAACTAATGGCTATCCTAGGTGGCCCGAGCAAGGTGTCGATGTGTGAGGAATCAGGAGTTCTGCGTCCAGTTCCTTTGCCCCCCTTCTGAAATGGAAGCCTGGCTGAAGGAGTATTGGATCGAGTACGACATCAGTGCGGTATTGGTGGTTCTCAGGTAGCTGCCCCTGATCCGATAGTCCTAGCGAATCAGTCCGACGACCGGCTGTTCTCGCCTTCCGAACGGCTTGACCGCGAGTGTATCGAGGTTGATCGAGAGGATGTGGAAATTTCTAAGTTGACTCGTTTGTACTCCGGCTCCAGTGCATCGGATGACTTGCTGCCTTGAAAACGTTTCGCATCCTAACGTTGATGGGCTCGATGTCGTGCAGAACCTTCATCACACGGAGCTTGCTAACCCAGAGGAGCGCTACGTGTGACATAGCGCGCGTTCCTAGCAGTTAGATCGGAGCCAATCCCATCCATGTCAACACCGATAATGCCCTGCTAGAAGGGCGCCTTCCCGGAACTGCGGCCCATTCCGTCGTCATTATGGCGACGGTTGATCAAGTTGAAGCTGAGCGCGGGCTCTTATTCCTTTGGCGCCTGGTCCGAATCGGAATCACATCTGCGGGTGTGCGATTCAGCTGGGTAACGGTCCACTGGACCGCGAACCGGCGCCCTCCGAAAAGAAAATCATCGGGGCGTGGATCGGCAACCGAGCCTGACCATTCTCCGATAGTGGGAACTCCTGCACCTTGCTTGTCATGGGACACGACCTCTGCGCGTGCCCAATTTCCTGTGACTCGCAGAGTACTGTAGCTCACTCTGGCCCACGGGCTCAATTAAGAACGTTTCTCTCGGTTTGTGCTTGCTTATCGCTTTCAACGGAGCCATGAATGTCATCGATGACCGGGTTTTGCGGCCAGCGACAAGATAAGAAAGGACATCACGCCGACAATTCAGTGTGCCAAAACTGTGTCCGAACTCGATCTGCTGAACCCACCGGGGTTGCTGTCTGAGCGAAAGCAGATTCCCCAGTTTGCTGTAGATATTAGGGTTTGGCGAAAAACGATAGAGCCTTTGGAAGCGACAAGGCTCCCTTACAAGCAGGAGGTCCGCGGTTCGAGCCCGCGACCGCCCACCAAGCCTTTCGGCTCAGGAACTTACTGTCCTCCTCGTTTCAGGCAAAAGCAAAATGACCCACTGTGCACCGATTCGAGGAGTTCATCAAATCGCGCCAATATCTCAAGAACGTGTCGCCGAAAACGGTCGCTTGGTACAGGGACAGCTTCGGGGCGTTCAAGCGCTTCCATCCGTCCGATGAGTGCTCAAAACAAAGCTTAGCTGTGTTTGTAGTAGCGCTCCGGGAAAGCGGCGTGTCACCCATTTCGTGCAACACATACTGCCGCGCCATAAACGCATACCTACACTGGCTCCAGCAGGAAGGGTACGTTTCTGACCTCCTGCGCATTTCACCGATGAAAACGGAGCGCAAAGTGCTCGCCACGTTCAGCCGTCAGCAAGTTGATGCATTCCTTCGATTTAAGCCTAGAACCTTCTCGGGATTCCGGATGCACGCATTGACAACGTTGCTCTTGGACACCGGCCTCCGCATTGAGGAAGCGCTTGGCCTGTTGCGAAGTCAGTTGGACTTAGAAAACTTGCTTGTTACCGTCAAAGGCAAGGGCGAGAAGCACCGCATTGTACCGATGTCCTTCGAACTTCGGAAGGTGCTATTCCGGTGGCTGGCCAAGCATCGGTTTCCGCTCGCGTTCCCATCGATCCAGGGAGGTCGGCAGTATCAGAGGAATATGCTTCGAGATCTGAAGGCGCTTGGTAAGAAGCTTGGTGTCACCGGTGTCCGCGTCAGCTTCCATACCTTCCGGCACACCTTCGCCGTGAACTACCTTCGGGCCGGTGGAAATCTGTTTTACCTCTCCAAGATCCTCGGCCACGCGAGCGTCACCACAACGGAACGGTACCTTCAGAGTCTTGGGCCAGACGACCTGCGAGCCGTGCATGATCGGCTTTCGCTGCTCACCGCGAGAGTTCACTAGAAGTCCTACCCCATCGAGGTTAAGAAATGGGAACTACTGTAAGGGGTGCGTCTTTTCGTGAACTCGTGGACGACGCCTCTGGTTGCTGATACCCTGAGAAATAAATTGGCTAAGCGAATAACGAATCGTCGAATTGAACAGCGTCGCCCTCGCTCCATGGTTAGGTATGGCAAGCTCAAGGACATCTTTGGCTCGCGCCGCAACAGGCCCTTCGACATCCACTTAGCGCGGCTATCCGTGCTCTACGAGGATTTACGAATTGAACTTCAAGGGATGATCGCACGCAGCCTTCCTCGACTTGACGTGCTTGATCCGCGTTGGGAACATCCAGAGGACCCGAAACTGACCGGAAGATATCGGCGATATTACTTCCTAAGGCGAACTATAGCTACATTAAATGAGTTCTCGGAGTGTTTCAACAGAATCCGACGATGCCCGGAATTTGACGAAGCGCGAAAAGATCCAGAAGTCGCCACGATCTTGGATGATGCCATTCGTTTCTTCACCACGCACAAGCCCACTATTCAGCGGATACGTAACGATATAGGGGGCCACTTCGGAAATGAAGCAGCCCACTATGCGATTGAAAACCTGGACCCAAGCGGTACATCGAAGATCGAGTGCATCTTGAACGCAAAAGGTATGCCCGTAGATCCGAGGCTTCACTTCGCCGGTGACATCGCAGCAGCAGCTTTAGGGCGTAGCCTTGGCGCGAACAATCTACCAAAGAAGGTAGAGGACCTCATTCAGAATAAGCTTGTAAATGCCTATGCCCACGTCACGGCGGTGGTTCAGGCTTTAGTTGCGACCGACCTAATGTGGCGTTTCGGGCGGTCATGAGTTTGGGCGTGTCAATGACTGCAACCAAGGTCCTTGTAATAGTCCTCTCCATCATGGATCTCGACGGTTAGGTTTCCGGTCTGGCCGGAAAGTGGAGAGTAGTTCCGCATTCAACAACCGGCCCACCATCATCACCAACACAGGAATGGGTGCAAGCCTTGCCTGGAGCGCTCTACACGCTAACGGAAACTGTTATACCGCCGATTGTCATGGTTCGGAAAGATCTGGATATGTTTACTCTCCGTCGTCGCCAACGATCAGCATCTTCTTGGAAGGCGTGTCGAACCCGTCGCCGTTAGTGGGCTTTATCCAACAGCGAGTTGATAGGAGTTTTGAGGGCGAACTCTTCTCGGGCGGATGCTGGACACACCTTTCGTTGGCAGAGGCCGACGATGGCTCTACGTTGTCTGGTTCGGCGCGGATCAACACGAAGATCTCCACACGGGCGTGTCGGAACAGCTTGGCCAAGGAGTACAAGTACGGAGCGCTTTTCAAGTATGAGTTGGTTCGGTTGAAATGATTTGGCCCTTCGACCCAATGTGACGGATTGCTACTCTACGCTACCGACTGCTACCACCAAACTGGCGCGGCATCACACGACAGTACCGGGACCATTTTGTTTTGCGACTCAAAGAAAGTTGCGTTGCGTCGGATGGTGACGAAGTGACGATGGTGACGAACGCGAAGGTGTGGGCCGGTCGAAATGCCAAGGCGCGGTACTCCCACGGGACCGTCACGAACGTCACTACCGTCACGCCCGAGTTGCGAGCCGCATTCCACAAAGTAGGGAAATCCTATGAAAGATACATCGATTGGCCCGCTAGGATTGCTGAATATCGGGAAAGCTAAAGGATGCGGCTCGAAAGCCCGATATGTACGAATATGGAAACCAGGTTGTTTCGACTGGCCGCCATTGCGATTATTCTGGTGTCCCCAGCACGGCCTGCCACTCCCAATGCCCCGGAGGATGCAATTGATTCTCTCCAAGCCCTAAATTCGGTCGTCACTTCGGGAGTAAGGTACGTGGACTATGCGCCGCGAGTATTGGATGCCCGCGTCAAGGTTGACAGGTTTCTGGATCGAAACAATTCAGCCGGAGCGAAACGACTCCGATCTCTGATGTTGATCGCCATATCGTGCTACGAAGCGCAATCGAAGCTTTGGAACGCCAAACTGTTCTCGGGTAGCGACGGAACGGCACATCGAGCAGTGGTCGGATTGGAACTTAGCAAGAATATGAGAGTCTTGGGAGCTTGCCCTGCGGTGAGACAGACGATTTATTCGATCACGCCTTCGGGAGAGTCTTTCGCGGACCTCATTAAGCTGGCGACCGACATCGAGGAGCACGAGGACGACTTGCGCGTTGGATTGTGGCAATGCGCCGGTGAACAGCTGCCGTTAATCAAGAGTGAACTTGCAGCCTCAAGTTCTCGCGTCGTGGAGCGGCCGAGGAAAGTAGCAACTTCAGTCCCCGCTCATTAGCCAAATCGTGCCGCTGGGTGAACTGGTCTCATTTCCTTCCAGCATTTCTTCCAACGGATTCTTTCTCCACCCGCTCACCGGACCCCTCGCCCCGTCATCGAGCCACGCCGTGATGTTCCCGAACCGACCTCGTGGATCGTGGCCGGTCAGCGCCACTGATAAAATACCAACCATGGTTCGCCGGGTAGCCTTGTTGCTATGCCTCGCGGCAACTGTTGGTCTCGCCTGCGACTGTATCGTGGTTCCAGCACGAGAAGCCAGACGTCATTCCGACGTTGTTTTTCGAGGCACGATTTTACGGGTTCGTGATTCTGGCACAGGATACAAGGTGGTCGTATTTCATGTGAACCGCGTGTGGAAGGGACAGGTGCTGGAGACATTTGAGATGGGTCACCTGGGAGCTGCTTCGTGTGATGGATTCTCATCACTAAACGTCGGAAGTGAGTGGATCGTCTACGGGCATCGATACTGGCCTGATTCGGACTATTTCCCCCTGGCTTGCAACACGGACTTGGTGGAGCGTGCCAAGGATATCCAAAAATTAGGACCAGGCAGGAAGCCGACCGCAAAATAAAGTCAATCGCAGGTAAACTGAAGTGTAATGTGCTGTGAAGAATTTGCAGCTCACACGCAAGGAACTTCCCAAGACGGCTTTCGCATCTGGATTGCACAGTGGAAACTTCCATACTCGGTCAGAACGGTTAAGCTAGTTTGCGATGCAGCCGATGAACTCGTCCGTTCGGTGGACATCAATTTCTGCCCATGGTGCGGCCACCGCCTGAGACCGCCGCTGGATCAGGAAACTTCAAAGTAGCCGCACTACCAGCCATCGGCCCTGCTGGAAGCCTCGGAGCGGGGCAGGGCAGCGGCGTAAACGTGATTAACCGGTCTGGTTCAGAATCTTGCGAATTATTTCAAGAGTGCCGTAACCCAAGAAGCCAGCAACCGCGAGAAACCATAGACCCCAGAGCCATCGAACTTCGAACTCGTCTCCTGGCTCCATGCTACGCGTAATCGTCCACTTTGCTCGCAAGAACTCGGCTGGACGCATGATTGCGTAGACACCATTCGCTAGGCCATAAAGGAACCCCAGAAACCATACTGCTAAAATTATGTACTTGTCCATGAGCCGTAATAAGTGGCCGTTGGCTACTATGATTTTACGCCGAAATCCCAAAGTAGCCCTACCACCCGGCTCCCACACCGGTTGACGAAACGGTGGTCGGCGCGTCGAGAAACCCTGACTGTTCTAAAATCGGCAGAGGAGTGGGAAAAAACGAAGGATGGAGTTCAGGCTAATCTACCAAGGTCCATTGCACGGTGAAAAGTGGGATGGGAAGGGTAGAAAAGGACGTGCTACAGAAAAACAAGCGCTTCGAAAGCATTTCCACAAGCAACTTCGAGAACTATGGAAGCAGCATCCAGATCTTAGGGAACAGGCGGAATCCCGCTATTGGGTAGGGAAGACGCCGCACAACCAAGTAAGTTTTCCCGGCCCAGGTGTGCGCCAAATTGTTAGGGTACCAGCCTCCGACCCAAACCCAGAAGCAAAAACGTGGCTGGAGCATATCGCGGACGACCACCAATGTTGCGGAGGCCGTTTCGTACCGCTGATAAGTGAAACTGGGGGATTCACCTGTGCGTTGAATATTCTATTTTTGCGCAGAGACGGTCCGGGCAATCTAATAGCAAACGGTGGGGATGTTGACAACCGTATTAAGGTTCTACTCGACGGCCTTAGAATGCCAAAGACAATGTCGGAACTGGGCAACCTTGCCATAGACCAAGAAACAGAGAATCCGTTCTTCTGCTTGCTTGAGGACGATGCGCTGATAACGAGCATCGCAGTCAACACTGATCGGCTAATCACTCCATTCCAAGGCGGGGAACACATTCATGATGTGTACTTAGTGATACACGTAACAGTCGTAAATTCCTCGTCGGTATTCGCTGGCGGTCGTCTCGTTTGAGAGCTTCCGCCTTAAGACGTCGTTAAGCCCTACCAACACAGAAACGGGACAAGACCCGGCGCACCAATAGCAACCTCCAGAGGCGTAGAGTCGTACGCGTGGACGTGCCCCACACCCTGATGATTCCGGGACGCGGATTCCGGCAACGGTTCGCGTTACGCTTGCGATGGACGCTGGGATGACGGATCAGGTCTGGAGCGTGCGAGAGCTACTGAACGCGCGATGGTGATAGAGTCATTTCAGATGCCGGTTCGTCAGACGTTGCTCCTTCGATTTGGTTTAGTGTTTCTCATCGGCGCAACTGGCGAGGCAAAAAGCCTCCCGCCAAAGCCGGTCCAACCGGTCATCGCTGATGGTATCCGTTACTCTGCCGAAGGCTCAGGAAGAGACCAATACGTCGTCGCGGCGGACCTCTCTAGTGGCAGCTTACTGTGGAAAGTCAAGGTCTTCCGTAGCCTCACAACGCCCTGGAAAGAGATAGACGTTCAGATTGTTTTTATCTCGGATCTGAAACTCGTTGGTGACACTCTTTTAGTCAGGGATGAGAGATCCCGTTGTTATTCGGTGAACCTCATCACCAAACGCGTGAAGAAACAGCAATGCAACGGTTTTTTCTCCCTAAAGGCGCTTGGCTAACAGGGACACAGATTTAGCGGACTACCACGGGACGGGTAACAATCAACCGAAGGTGTAGAATCGTACTCGTAGATCTGCCCGAAAAAGTCTGAGCCGCTTAACAACCCCAACTTCCCTCCGCCATTCTTTCGGAACAAAACATCTTCTCGCCGCTACTTCCCTGATAATCTGAAAGCGTACCCTACCGCTCTGGAGGTTCGCCGTGCGACGCTTGCTTGCGATGCTCAGTCTCGGCATTTCACTTCTTTGTCCCGTGGCCCTGCCGGTTGCCGCGCAACATGCGACGGTGGCCCAGCAGGACAACCAGACCCAAACCGTCTATATCACCCGTAGCGGCAAGAAGTATCACAGCGATGGATGCCGGTACCTCATAGCCAGCAAGATTGCGATCAGTCTGAAGGATGCGAAGGCAAAGGGATACACGGCGTGCAAGGTGTGTCATCCGCCGGAGTAGAGTTAGATCGGCTACATTGAGCGTCGAATTTGCAACTCGTTTCGAGCGAGAAAGAAGACATAGCGTCGGATTATAGCGAGCCACGACAGTTCGCAAAACCAGCATCGAGAACAATCTCTCGCGTCCACAATTAAGACTGTCACGGGCAGGAATGAGCAAGTCGCGATGACAACGAAGAAATCAAGCAGGACACCGAATCGCGCTACACTTACGAATGATTCGCCCTAATGGCGGCAATAAATTGCGTTTCTTTCTGAATCAAGCGGGCTGAAAATGCGATTAACTGTGCTCGCTACGTTTTTCGTAAACGTGTTCGCCCTCGCGTTTGCCCAAACTCCGCTGCCCCAGTTCGAGGTCGCGACCGTCAAATCGCCGGGGCCGCAGGATCGCATCATCATTCTGTACAACTATCCCGGCGGCAGAGTTGTGATCAGCCTGTACACGTTCGCGCAGCTTCTTCATGAGGCGCTCGGAGTGCAGCGATTCCAGGTTGTGCGCGCTCCGGCGTGGATCGACTCAGAGCGGTTCATGATCGAGGCCAAGCCGCCCGCATCGTCGAAGCTGAACTCGTTCAAACCGTCCAACCCCGAGACACCGTTAGTCGAGGAACAGCGGCATATGCTGCTCGCGCTATTGATAGATCGATTCCAACTGGAATTCCATCGTGAGTCAAAGGAAGGGGTCGTGTATCTGCTCACCAAAGGACCGCAGGAGCCTATGTTCGAGCGTCCGAAGCACCCGGAATATCGGATGTTCTTCGCCGGGCTCGGCGGTGGAAGCGGAACGGTGTCAGGTGGAAATGCCACGATGGAGTTTATAGCCTCCCAACTCAGCCGGTCGATTGGCCGTCCAGTGATCGATCGAACGGGCTTGGCTGGACCATTCGATTTCAGGCTGGAGCACATTTACGATCCGGCGGATGAGGACGACCCGGTGACGATTGCCCAGAGGACCGTGCGCGCGTTGGGACTGAAGCTCGAACGCTCGCGTGGGCCGGTGGAGATGATCGTCATCGATAATTTGGAGAAACCGTCGGCGAACTGACAGCGCGTATTACAGCGCGTATTATGGTTTGTTGCCCTGCTCTTTTATTGGAAGATAAACGTAGTCGTCTACGACCAGCCCTCCGACTGGCGGCTCTGGCGGCTCGTTCTCGCTAGAGTTCTACAGCCCCAATTTCCCAGCACTATTGTCCCGGAACAAGCTTCCATCCCGGATATACCGCCGCACCATCTGCACCGACCGATGCCCGGTCTGTTTCATAATCGACCTCTCCGACGCCCCAGCAATCGCAGCGCTGGTAGCATGTCCGGCCCGTAGCGAATGACCGGCGTACTTGCCAGCGTCCAAGCCCACCCGCTTCGCAAGTTTCTTTATTACACGCGCAACATCGATACCCGAGAGTCGGCCCGCCTGCACTTGACCGTGGCGATTGAGCGAGCGGAATAACGGCCCGCTATTGATGGCCGCGTGCTCTAGCCAGTCTTGAAGGACTCGCACCGGACACGTCTCTGGATTGGAGCCATAAGGTATACCGATCTTCCGGCCCGCTCCATCCTGATCCGTTTTCGACCGGCGTAACGTAATGGTAAGGCCGTCTTTTGAAAAGGCGCAATCCTCAACGTCAAGTCCAACAAGTTCAGACCGTCGAAAGGCCCCGGCGAAACCGAGTAAGACTAGCGCCCTATCACGAGCGCCAATTGGCCCGCTATCGGACGCAGCGACCATGGACCGAATATCATCCGTTAATGCCGCCGCCTTCTGGACGGTCGCCGTGCCATTCACGCGCTTTATGCCCTTTAGAGTGTTTCGCACGATACCGGAGGAGGTTGGGGAATCCAAGCCTACTGCTTTATGAGCCTCCGCTATCGCATTCAGGCGTCGCTGCAAACTTCCAACTTTCAAGCGCCCAGCGTACTCCGCGAGGTATGAGGCGACCGTTTCAGCACTCGCCGGTAACGGGCAAAGCTCAAGCGCTCCACACCACCTACAAAAATCCTTCCAATCTCCGCGATACCCACGTAATGTATTTTCCGCTTTGCTATGCCTTGCAAACTCGCGGGCACGTTGAAGTGAAGGAAGGGGAGCTATGTCCCCCTCCGTTCGCGTTGGCGTCAGTACCACTAACTCGTTAGCATGATGCTCCATTACGCGGCCCCAAGTTCGGCCAGATGGACCGCTATGTACGAATCGTTGTATAGGAGGCCCCGAGACGCCTGCTCGGCTTCAAAAATCTGGTCATGCGTAAGACCGGCTTTCAGTGCTGCCCGAGTGAGGTTAACCCAGCAATAACCGTCATGTGGATACTCAGTACCGATCAGTTCGCGTCCGTCCGGAGTGAGGATTTCGCGGTAATACGCTATCGAACCGTCCGGCAAGATACGTGCCCGGTAGCTTCCAAGGATGTACTTCGGTTCGCCGTTCATGCCGCACGCTCCAATTCCGCCAGCCGTCGCTTCGCTGAATCCCTGTCCGAACCGTTGCCGTACGTCGCAAGCACGGTGTTACCGGCCCGCCGAATTTCAAGATCCGCCTTCAAAACTTCCGCATCCCGCGTCCAATCCACTTGAAACGATGCCGCAAGTAACAGTGCATCCGTAGCCCGTTTGAAATTGAGCGTAAGGCCGAAACCCAAGCCGGACGCCAAGTGCGTAACTCGCCAATTCTGACGAATGTCCGCGCTATCGCCACCAAGCTCATCAGAATCCGAAGGATGGACTAGCGAAAGCCCACATGAATGCTCGATTACGAATCCAGGACAGCGCCGTTTCAGATTCACGTCCTGATAGGCATCCAGCCGATAGGCGGCATCCCAGATGGAAGGTTTCCAATCGGAAACGGGTTTAGACTTCGGCGGTTTCGGCAAGGGCTTAGGCATTGGGATATTGCCGTTTGCGGTAATCGTCGCGGCCATCTGGGAATCCCGCCGATTCCAGGTGAGATCATACGGCACGTTCTGAGCGTGGCACGCATAGGCCATGCGGACGATAAAGCGAAACTGACTAGTGATCGGATCAGGTTTCCCAGCCCGTCCGCGTTCGTTGATCGGTTTGATGTACGCGGTTGATCGATGCGAGTTGGTACTCATGCCGCCACCTCCGAAACCTTGGTGGGAGTACCGGCCCGCTGAATCATGAAATCCGTTGCTTGCTGAGCTTTGCTGGCTGCCGTGAAAATGGCGCGCTTATCAGCCTTGAGAACCTTCAGCCATGAGTTGATGTACTGGGCATGGTCGGAACGTGGTTCCGTACTCAGTCCCAAATGCGCGCATGTGAACGCGGCCCCTAACTCCGCTATTAGTTCTTCGGCGGCATAGGCGTTATCTCCAAACCGTTTGCCTAACTGACGGTCACAACGGGCAGGGTTAGCCGTCCAATGCGTGTGTTCATGGGCAAGCGTGGAATAGTAGGAAACGTTTTCGCCGAACGCTTGGAAAGGCGGCATCTGGATATGGTCGGAACCAGGTGCATAGTAGGCTCGGTTACCGCCATGGCGTACGGTAGCGCCAATACCCTGAAAGAACGCTTCGGCCCGTTCAATACGTTCCGGCATGGGCATATCCGGTTCCGATTTCGCCGTGTAGCCGTCTACTTGGGCGGCATTGAAAACGGCATACCCACGGGTGAATAGCAGGCGCGAAGTGCTAGCGGAATGTTCGGCCCCGTCATCTTGAGATTCGGCGGAGTCATTGGCGAACTTCCAGAACACCACCGTGGTGCTCCGCTCGCCCTTGCGAACCTGTCCGCCACGTTCTAGCCATTGTTTGTAGGTTCCCCATTCGCCGGATTCATAGCCTTTCGCTTCGGCAGCGGCCCATAGGCAAACGGTATTGATGCCACGGTATGGCTTGTGACTGGTTACGTTGATCGGAGAGAAGGCGAACCTGCCGGACGTGTGCCAAGGCATCCGCCAGTTACCTACGCCTTGCTCGATTGCAGTTACTATTTGGGCCGTTACGTGCGCGTAAACGTCCCGTTTGTCAGTTGCGGTATTGTCGATGTTAGACATCGTGAAACTCACCCTTTCGCGTTGTTTAGGGGCCGTGCCAAGTTCGTAGCTTGATGCGGTCCCGTTTCGGTCTAGCGTACGATTCCCTTTAATAATCGAACACTAGAACCATATCCAGAATACACCTCATACCCCTTAGGTACAAGAGGAGAATTGTAAATGTTTTGGACCATCTCATAGGTGTTAGGTGTACCCTGAAAGCATGGCCAAACGAATGCCGCCCGAGGTACTCGAATATCTCCGCACTATGGGCAAGAAGTACGGTAGTATTGGCGGCAAGCGGAGTCTGAAGACCATGACGGCGGAGGAACGCTCTGCACGCGCTAAGAAGGCCTCCATGGCAGCGGCGAAGAAACGAACGGCAGAACGTCTAGAGCGGGAAGCACAGCGACGAAAGAAGGGCAATCGGTAGCCTAGGACGCCGCACTATGGGCGCTACTTTCGGCCTACGAATCGGCCCGCTTTTTGGCGCACTACTTTAGCCGCTCTTTGTCGTCAGCGAACACAGTGCATGAAGCGTAACCGTTGCGAGTCGGCGCACCCCGTGGGGAAGGTTCCTTAGACTCGAACCGGCACCTAGAAGCCCTCGGTAGCTTCATCTGGCCCCGGCTTCGCCCCAAAAGCGCGAATGCGCTTAGTGTTGGTCGCGGCTTTCAAATTTGTTTTTAAAAAACCTTTCTGCTTTTTTCGATGCTTCGGTGACGCCCGAAACAACTTCGGGCCTTGCGACGCCTAGAGGCACAAGGGTGATGTCGGGCTCGGCCAAAGAATTAATCGGATTGGTCCATAGTTGTCCAACGGAAAGCTCAAACACGGCCAGCAACGGGCCATCGCTGCCAACAGGGTTGCCGTACCTAGAGCGCCTCATGATGGCAAAGTTCATTTACGTTCAAGAGGTTTTTCCAGTTGGCACAAATCCACGGCGTTGTACTGATTAAAACTAGCCATTACGATGCCCTCAATCTTCAGAAGTCCTATCAGGGAGCCACGCGGATGCCTTCCAGATTTGAGCTTAAATTCTTTTTTGTGTTTGCGGAGTTCATAGGCAAGTAGATCGGCAGCTTGGATCTGCACGACGCCTTTGCGTAGGATGCCTCTTTTATCTAACCGATCCCGACTTAGCTCAAAACTCGGACTCGGTAATTTATAGGGCACTTCCATAGCAGCAAACAATCCAGTTTTGTCTGGGCCTCCGTCCTCAAAGACACATTTCAAGTCATCGGAATTGGCTTGCTTTCTGTTCCAGAGATCGAGTTGCGCAACACAGCCGCGTCCTGCGATTGCATACGGGCTTGATAGCGTCTCGGTGAGTTTGCATTGTACATCAACGATTTTATAGATTCGATGATCGACGAAAATCATTACCCAATGACGTGCGTGGTCTCGGATGACAGCGTGCGCGTCCTGTATAAATTTCCTGCGAATAGATATTTGGCCTTCCCACTTTTTGAACGGTCCTTTTGACTGCGAGAACTCCTTCATATGTAGGTAGGGCACCTTGTATGAAATGAGAAACAGCTTCCAATCAATCTCGAACTGCTCCCATAATGCGACCGTGGATACCCAACCGCAAACCACTGTTGATTGATCTTGCTCGCCGCCTGCCTCATCTAGATAACAGGTCAACATAGCGAACTCCCTGTCGGGCGAGTAACGAGCGCCCCACAGTGAGCGACCAACATGCATGAGTCTCGTCACAGCGCTCGCCCAATGCTTTAAGTGCCGGTCCGGTAAGGCGCTCGCGTTTCGACTTGTTCATGTTCCGCGCGTTGCCGCCGATGAAGGTTTCGTCAATCTCGACTTCGCCCTCAAGGCATCTTTGCTCATTGGCTTTATTGATGGTATAACGGTTTGCCCATTAGGGTGCGTGAGACGGTCTACTTGACTCTTGCTCGTCCATATCGATGACCATCTGAGCAATGCCTGATGCGTTCCACTCCCGCCTAACAGACTTGGCTATCCTTTTTCTCAGGAGTTCAAGTGCAGGAGAGCCGAGCTTTTCCATTTCCGCACGGACGCTCCATGCAATTAGATCGGCGATTTGGAGACTTGGAAATTTTATATCAGAGTCCCACGTGGCAGACCCCATTCTATTTCTGATCACCTCCGGAAGAGTGTCCCGTGCATGTTTGTACTGCACTTCAGCGTCTCCGTCGAGGTTAGCATTGCTCTCGGTATCAAAAACGAAAGCGATTCTACCGTGCCATTTATTTTCGTTAGCATGAGCGACAGCCTCCGCGATAACGCCGTTGAAACAGAAAAAATACGGCGTGTAGAGGGCATGTTTTGTGATTCCATCCCCCATTGCGGAGTTGTATTCATCCCAGCGGATAGTGGAACTTATCTCAACCAAGTGTTCGCCGTTATCCCTGATGATCTCAGCCAACCGTTCGCGCTTGGCGTCAGCGTCAGCCCTTTTCCAGCCCTCAAATTGTCCGCGCAGGTGAAAGCAGTCGCTCGCTTTAAAATATTCGATTTTAGGATGCTCCCGCAGTCGAGCACACCATTGCGTCTCTATATCAAACCAGTCGATGGTCCCCGCGAGATAGCCCGCCACAACAAACGTACCTTTCCCGTGTTCACCGCTACCGTCAGCATAAAGGGCTAATTGGACCATAAGATCGCTCTCACATAGGAGCAAAACTTTGGCTAGCTGGCCCACGCCAGTACCGATGACTCTCGGTCGAATCCGAGATCGATCTATCGAGCTAGAGACAGCCGCCCTCTGAACGAAATATCAAGACCTTCTTCAATACGTCAGTGTCAGAAATCCAGGATTCGTGCGGCTCCCTGGCGGCAAACTCAAATGCAACAGAAACGTCTTGTATGCCGCAGGGCCAAGGGGCGTACTCGTGTCCAACAGTGACGAGATCCGCAAATGCGGTCCGCTCTTCATGCCGTTCCTCAACCCAACCCATCTGTTCGAACTTGATGCCTCGCGCTCGAAAATACGTTTCCACTTCTTTGCGGGTTAGACCGGGTATGAGAGTTCGGGAATATGTATCGAGAGCGGATTGGTAGGCGGCCTCGCGCTTCTTCTTTGCTTCTTTCAGTTCAAAGCGAAACGCTAGGCTCGCCAACACCGATACTGTCAGAACGATAACCAGCAACCGGTATCGCCTCATTCGCTTGAACTATAGCATTCGGTGGATCAGCCGTTCCAACAGGCGTCGGCCAACTGTTCCCGACTACTTCCCGGCGTTCTTCCTTCGCTTCGCCCAGTACGCTTTCATCCGTTGCGCTTGGGCCTTCCGCGCAGCAGGGCTTCTCATGTGGTGTTTCTTCGCCCGTGCTGGAGCCGACGCTACCGCCGTGCCAACTTGCCCGTCAGGGCTTTTCCTTGGACGTCCCCGGCGTTTGGTCCCAGTTCCACCAAGCGCTTCGATGGCGCGGCTCAGTTTGTCACGTTCTTCGATGAGTAATGCGAGTATATGATCTGTAGGCATACGCCCGAGATCGTAACACGCGGTAAGTGACTTACTCGGCTCCGGGACTTTCTAAGCCGACGTTTTAAATCGGTCAATCCTTCGGAGTTGCGTCGTAACTGCCACGGCCCGTTCTTCCAGGTCGCGGAGGAATATGAGCACGTGGTCTCCCTTGCAAGTTCCCTCGACCATTCCCGTAGAATCGGCCGAAGAATCCGTACAAAGGACAACGGACCCCTCCGCGAGTTCCATAAGCCGAGTGTGTCCCGTTTCGCCGGTTACGACCGTAATTGCTCCAGTTAGTCGGTAGGCTAGGTCCATCGACAACACCTCTGATTCGGCGATATTATCACGCCGTTAGGGAAAATACGAGTTGGCCGTTTGGCCATAGAACGAAAGACGAATACTGGGAGGGAACGTCGCTATGCCCTCTGCCGTCACTGCTGGCTACAACCGCCCTTGCATTCTTAATGGCGGAAACCATTAGCACCTCCATTGCCGTTCGCCAAAAAGTGTGGCGAGGACGCCCAATTGAGGCGTCGCTTCGGTGATACGCCCAATATGCCAAGATCTTTATAAGATGGAGGTTTAAAATGGACAGACGCACTTTTTTACTCTCTGGGACGGCACTCGTAACCGCCCTAACGGTCCGTGCACAGGACAAGGGCGCGAATCTGGAAGTTCAAGTGAGCTACACAGGCTCCGGCCCGGTAGACAAAGAGCACAAGGTTTATATCGTGCTTTGGGACAACCCGAATTTTGTAACGGAAGAAGCGGGCGCGCCGCCCATTGGACTGCAAGGAATCTCTTCGAAGTCCGGGTCCGTTCAATTCGACAATGTACAAACAAACCCGGTGTATGTAAGCATGGTCTACGATCCGAGCGGCAAGTGGGACGCGGCAAGCCCACCGCCTTCTGGATCGTCTCTCGGTTTCTATGCGACGGACCCTGGAAAACCAGCACCAGTAACGGTTGAGCCGGGTAAGACCACAAAAATTTCCGCAACGTTCGATGATTCGTTCAAAATGAAATGAAAGCCTTTGGTGTATGGTGGCGGATCTGACAGACGGCGTGATTCTTTTGCGACCACTACATTTGGGTGACGCTGTTGACCACCTTGCAGGAGAAGACGCTGAGATGGCGAAATGGCTCAGCGGAGGACGCAGCACGCTTGCGACCGTCCAGGGCTACATCACCTCCAGCGAGGAACACTGGCGAACTAGCGGACCCCGCCGCGCTTTTGGAGTTTTCGACTGTTCGAGCAAACGTCTGATTGGGAGTATCGAAGCCAACCTGGCATACCGTTTAGCGCCGGGTCAGGTGAACGTTTCTTATGGTGTTTTTCCGGGCTGGAGAGGGAACGGGGTTGCGCAACGTGCACTCGATCTCATGAGTTCGTACTTGAGAGGCTCCACAGAATTGCGTCAGATGGTTGTGAGGATTGCATGCGAAAACGCAGCTTCGCTTAGAGTAGTCGAAAAAGCCGGATTCCAGTTTCTCGGAATTTTCGACGAACCCGAGGGCCGCATGGCTCGGTATGTCCGCGCCCTGTAAAGAGAAGTCGATTTTTGCGTTCGGTCCCCCGCGATTCTCGCCAGATTCGTCCCGCATCTCGATCCGGTGGGCATCGACAGCATGTCCAGAGCCAGCCATGGCAGCGACGGCAAACTCACATAGCAAGATAATGTTGAGTAGACAATGAACCCCAAACCACTGCTGCATCTTGAAGGTGGCGCCGTCTTCATCGCCACGCTGATCGCATACCAAAGGATTCACGGCGGTTGGCTTCTGTTCGCCTTACTGTTCCTCGTGCCGGATGTTTCGATGATCGGCTACACGATCAGTACTCGGATCGGAGCGATCACGTACAATGCAGTTCACACTTACGTCGGCCCTTTGGTGTTGGGCGGGTACTCTTTCTTCACTGGCGAACAGTTACCAATGTTGTTGACGGTGATCTGGATCTCTCATATCGGCTTCGATAGGATGCTTGGGTTCGGGCTGAAATATCCTAGTCGATTCAAGGACACTCACTTGGACCCGGAACGGCACACAGTCAGGAGTTTCGGATGATGGAAAACAATTTGCTCTGATCGTCGCCGTTTTTCGCCGTGCGTAGGTACTGGTGGGGTTAACATGACACCATGTGTCTCGCCGCGAAAGCCACCACCGCCGAACTGCACCGGCTCGGGTACGAAGCGCGGTTGGAAAGCGGCGGCACGTCGGTCTTCATCGGTTCATCGAGAAACCTGGTAACCATCGACAGCACCTAGCCGCATTCCCTTCAAGTGGAGCTGCAAAATGCCGAGCGCACCGCAGCGCAGGTCCTCACTGGCAACTCAGCGACCATCAGGCTCGACGGTGCAACTGAGACCGTTGTGTCGGGGGCAACTTTAACTGATGCACGAGATAGGATGCTCTAACGCCAAATCTCAAGCAATACTTATCAAGAAAAGTGGTCTGGTCGCTTGGTAAAATCATTAAGTGGCTTCGTCACCAGAGAGCGAACGACGCGACTTCGACCCCGGCATATTCTATTTGGATATGAAGGTGTTTCGGGCAAAGAAGCATCTAGACGAACTCATTGTCACTGTTAACGAATATTCAAACGACGCATACCTCATTACCCGCAAAGATTACTCTCAGAAGCACCGCCATGTTATCAGATTCGAAGTGAAAGCAATGCCTTATGAGATCGGCATGCTGGCTGGAGAATTTGCGTATTGTTTACGATCAGGCCTGGATCAATTGGCATGGCAACTCGCCTTATTAAATACAAAACATCCTCGCAGCGAAACCTCTTTTCCCATTCGGAGAACCGTTCCTGCAACTGGACCGGATCGGAGGTTCAGAGAGGCTACGCGCGACATTCCTGCCGCCGCAATTTCAGCCATCGAGTTACTCCAGCCCTACCAGAAACCTGATCCCGCATCCAAGACTCATCCTCTTTGGCTTCTTAACGAACTGTGCAATATCGACAAGCACATGATCTTACCAGTAAGGGCGAGCGAAGCAAACGTCGACGTTTTTGCAGCGGATATTCGACGCAGGCGCGACACCGCAAATGGTTTCGAGCTGTACTTTGACATTACCGACAAGTATAAGATACAGATTCCACCGATCAAAGTGGCCGTCATATTCGGAGCGCCCGCCTGGTTGCATAGCGGGTTTGAGATGAGGCTCACCCACTTTACAGCGATATACGACTTTGTACGGGATCAAGTGATTCCAGCCTTCTCACCGTTTTTTTAAAGCCGTCGATTCGTCCCCCGCAGTGGCATACCGATTCCCACAACGACCAAGCCGAGTTCCGCCAGTAGCACCCTGTCTCAGTTGTCGATTCTAAGATCCTTGCGTACCATCTCGCCAAAATGCACTCGTAGCAAACCGAATTTCTTTCCGCGTTCCACCTGTTCTTCGCCTTCGCCCAGTTTTCCCTTTGAGAGCTCGATGGCCAAGTCTAAAGAATACTTTAATAGCTCACCAACGGCTTCGCTCACGTCCTTACTGCTCACAACTTGTACCAGCATGTTGATGCCCAAGAGCTCGTCATGAACGGCATCAAAGTCATTGGCCAATTTCTTGCGCCTGAGTGTGTCGGTCACAAAGTCGCCTTCCTTCATGCGATGCGAAAGCATGAGGTCAGTAAGGCGCTCATTCAGCTTCCCAACTGTTTTGATGGCTTCAAAACACACTTCTTTCCGGACATCCCGTGCCCACGCCTTCGTGAGAAGCGTATCCTTGATTTCTTCAGCAGCTTTGGTCGTCGCTGTAGTTTGCGCAACCACCTTGTCCAGTTCCCGATGGACGGCATGGATTTCGCCGCGCTTCGAAAAATATCCTCCAAGGACGCCGCCTGCAAAACTCGCGGTTACGGTCAACGCGGGGATGATCCAGGGTTCCATTGTTATCTCCGTCCCGACTTGCTTAGCTTCGTCATCAGGTACATGCCAAAAAAGAAGAAGCCAACGATCACGAGAAACGCCCCGAGGAGTCCAGCAGCCGCGAACTCGATCTTGCCGCCAAACTCCTTGATTGTCCCTGAAACTCCCGCTTCAACGTTTCCCCCTGCGAATCGCAACAGTATCCACAAGGTGAGTAAACTGACGCCAAAGCAGCCGACGACCCCAACAAAAGCAAACCCAAGTATCGCTGGCGCACCCAAACTCCCCAACACTTGTGAAGGTTTTGCACGATGCCGTTTCCGCAGTCTTACTTCCGCAGTATCGAATACATGTTCCTCCAAATCTCTCAGTTCGCTTCTGTATACGATGGCTTCATCAAGGGCTAACTTTCTCCCGTGTCTCTCCAGAACTGTTGAGCCATACCCCCAGATGAGTCCTACGAAAAGCGATAGTGCCGCGAAGATTACGAGGACAGTCCAAAACATATAGCTGGCAGGTTATCACAATGTTCACTTGCTAAAACATGAAGGCACCGTATAATTAACCATCCCCAAATGTGTATGGCTATTCCGGATACGCAACGAAAGAGGAGGGGCGGCAGAATTGCGAAGAAAGGTTCCTCGCGAGGTGGTTTCACCCGTGGGCTGGTAGCCGCCTTTTAGTGCGGCCTCAGCTACCGCTTTCCTCGAAAAGGTCCTTCAGTGATACCCGCAACGCATTCGCCAACTTGACCAGCGTCCGCACCGGGGGATTCCTCCCACCACGTTCCAAGTGGGCCAGATAGCTCCGCTGGATCGACATGCGCTCCGCAGGTAAACCCTGTGACCAAACCCATGTTGGGCTAAACCCAACTTCGGTTTAACCCTTAGGTTTGTTCCCTCGTGGAGCAGACCTTTTTGCAGCCGAAACCGAAGAAGAGAAAAGCGGTCAGAAACCCCAAGTACATAGCACTGCGACGGCTTCTAATCGAGACGCGAACGCGGGCTGGTCTCTCTCAAACCGCACTGGCGAAACGCCTTGGCCGACCCCAGTCCTACGTGTCAAAGTTCGAGCAGGGAGAACGGCGGCTGGACGTTGTGGAGCTTTTTGAAATCACTGACGCTCTCCAGGTGGATGGGTTCGCGTTGCTAAAGAAGCTCCTTTCCAACTAGTACCGTCCTCTTTACCGGCCCACCATCAACGTAAATTCGACCGAAACTAAGGTTATTGTCGCAATATACCGGCTAACCCAAGAAAGGTTAGGTGACGATTTCTGTATAAGGATTTGTCAGCGGGCTGTACTTTGGACGGCTGCAACCCTGGGGAGGTTACGTTATGAGCCGGTCGAATAACCATAGGATATTTCAGCATTGCCTCTTTGCAGTCCTGTTGACGGGGGCAGCGTCACTATACGCACAACAGGATCGGATAGTGGTTCCAATCGACAGCCGAGAACGACTCGCGCTAAGTGGCAACGTTAGTCCAAGGGCACTTCCGCAGTTTGACCGGGGACCAGTTGATCCTTCGATGAAGTTGAATTACGTGACGCTCATATTGAAACCGTCGGCAGGCCAGCAAGCGGCTTTAGAGAAACTTTTAGCCGACCAGCAAGATCGCACGTCAGCGAATTATCACAAGTGGCTCACACCGGAACAATACGCGGATCGGTTCGGTCTGAGTCCAGGTGACATCGGCAAGGTAAGGGTCTGGCTGGAGTCACAAGGCTTCACGGTTAACTACGCCGCTCGTGGGCGCAATTGGCTTGCGTTCAGTGGAACGGCAGAACAGGTTACGAAAGCGTTTCAAACAGAGATACATCAATACGCACTCAATGAAGAGTTACATTTTGCAAACCCAAAGGAACCTGCGATCCCGGTAGCGCTTCAGCAGGAGGTGCTCGGTATTATCGGCCTGGATGACTTCCGAGGGAAACCAAAGCCAGTACATTTCAGGAAGCTAGCCGCTGCCAATTCAAACGAGGTGTCGCTGAATCCACACAACATCTCCTCTACCGGTTTTGATTCTTTGGCACCGGCTGATATCGCGACAATTTATAACATCACGCCAATCTACCAAGCAGGCCACGACGGCTCTGGCCAAAGAATCGTTATAGTTGGGGGTAGCGACATTGATCTCGCAGATATTCAAGCGTTTCGACAGAACTTTGGCCTGCCAGCGAACATCCCTGAAGTTATTCTGTATGGCCCGGACCCTGGGATTCCGAGTCTCGATGCTCTGACTGAAGCGGATCTAGACATAGAGTGGGCCGGTGGAGTGGCACCCGGCGCGACGATCGTTTATGTCTACGCGACTGACACATTTTTTGGTGCCGTCCCTTACGCCGTCGATAACGTAATCGCGCCAATCATCAGCACGAGTTATGACCAGTGCGAACCGAGTTTATCGACTAACACACTCAATACCGGAAGAGCGATTGCGCAACAGGCAAGCGCTGAAGGTATTTCGTGGCTGGCCGCATCAGGCGATTCAGGATCGGCGGCCTGCGACAAACAGGGCACGGGACTAGAAGCCGTCGAAGGAGTTGCCGTGGATCATCCTGCCGACGTCCCAGAGGTTACGGCTGTAGGTGGTACGGCGTTCAACGAGCAGGGCGGAAACTACTGGAGTAGCGTTAACGGACCTAACCTTGGTTCAGCTTTATCTTACATCCCGGAGATTGCTTGGAATGATTCGGGGAGTGCAGGACTAGCGGCCAGCGGGGGAGGCATGAGCATGTTCTATCCGAAGCCCCCATGGCAAGCCGGACTGGGAGTACCTAATGATGGTGCGCGCGACCTGCCTGACGTTGCCCTCAGTGCATCAGGGGATCACGACCCCTACTGGATCTACACCGATGGCCAATGGCAGATAGTCGGGGGCACGTCAGCCGCGACGCCCGTCTTCGCCGGAATCGTTGCTCTGCTGAATCAGTATGAAGGATCGCACGGACAAGGAAATATCAATCCCAATCTCTACCGTCTCGCCCAGGTCACAACTGACGTCTTCCATGACATAACCAGCGGGAGTAACGTTGTTCCGTGCGAATTAGGCACGCCGAATTGCACCACTGGCTTCTTTGGGTACAATGCGGGGCCAGGGTACGATCTGGTGACTGGATTAGGGTCTGTGGATGCCTACAACCTCGTTACGGAATGGAACGCCGCGACCCCGCAATCGAACGTTGTCCCATCGTGCACTCCTGACCCTGTTTACGAAGGCCAAACGAACTCGCAAGGATATAGCTGGTTCTACACCATCGGCCTGACGGAAACAGCGGGCGTTGGCACCACACTTACGGGCTTCACGATCAATGGGACAGACTATAGTTCCCAGCTTGGAAGCTTCTTCAACAGTTCCGCGATAACTGCCAACGGTGACATCTCGGCGAACATCGAAGCGAAAACTTTGACAGTTCCAACCACTCAAACTTTCGGTTTCACCGGCGTGGATGCGAGTGGCCGTCAGTGGTCAAAACAATTATCGGTGTCTTTCTACGGGCCGCAGTCTTCAACACAAACGCCAGTCGTTTCTTCGGTCGTGAATGCTGCGAGCTATCAGGCCGGAATGTCACCAGGGGCGGTCGGAACTTTGTTCGGTCAAAATCTATCTCCTGTGAACGGGATTGAATTTCCCGGTGGTGTGACTTCGTACAAAGGCGTAACCGTCACGGTACAAGGCAACGCGGCCCCACTTTTTGTCGTTGCGAACGTGAATGGGCAGGAACAAATCAACTTCCAAGTTCCGATGGGCCTCAGTTCGGGCACTGCGCAGGTTGAGGTTAATAATAACGGTGCGGTCGGCGCGGTGAGCGGCGTCTCGGTGTCAACGCTCCAACCCGGAATTTTCGAGTACGTGCCAACGAGAAGTTCTGTTAGCTATGCCGCAGTTTTGAAACCGGACGGCTCGGCAGTTGGACCATTCAATCCGGCCTCACGCGGAACTACCGTTGCGATGTTCATGACCGGCCTTGGTCCCACATCGCCTCCACTTTCGACTGGCCAACTTGGACCCGTTCCAGCCGCGACCACGAACTACGTGCCAAGAGTGGGAATCAACGGTGTAGACGTGCCCGTCGTGTTCAGTGGGGTGGCTCCCGGATTCATCGGCTTGGATCAAGTCAACTTCCTTATACCGGCCAATGCGACACCCGGCTCGAATCTTCCACTAACTGTGAGCGCAAATGGAGTTGCAAGTCAGACTTCGAGAATTGCCGTGCAGTAATCGTATGCCAGGACAGGAAATGAAGAATATATATGAAAACGTTAGAGTTCACGGTTCCCGTTGCAGGACTGATTCTGGTCTGTGCGGCATCTGCCTCAGCACAGAAACTGGATGTGAAGATAATTGACCGACAGGACAAAGAAGACGGATATGTCTACGCCGCCGTCTACAACAATGTTGCAGTAGGTCAATCATTCAAGGTTCATGGAGCCACATTCACACTAGAGCTTCCCGATGGCCGACTTGCAATTGTAAACTGCGAAAGCAAATTCGCGGAACACTTCGCTGGTCGTGTCGGGAATCGGAGGAGTTGCCGAACGCCTGTGGCGGACAGTATTGAAGCTGACTTCGACGGTGACAATGCAAAGTTGATTTGGCCAGTGAGTCTTGACGGCAAGAAGAAGCAGTCGGAAACATACAAGATTCTAGGCATCTTGGACAAGCCAAGGAGCAACTAGTCCTTCGCTTTGTTCTTACTCCCCGGTGGGCGTCCCCTGCGCTTCACTTGCGTCATCCACTTCGGCGGTCTGCCACGACGCTTACCCTGGCCGCGACTGATCCGTTCCAGCACTATGATCGCCTGTTCGATGTTCTCCCGTTCGGCGCGGAGGTCCGCAATCATCTTTGTAATTTCCATTTGCAGAGTGTAGCAATTAATCACAGCACCTTCACTCCTTCCGTACACTCCCGATGAGGTGCTTGATGGCCCTAATCGCCTCAACCGTAATGAAGACGACAAAGACTACAGTGCTCGCAATCTCAACCGTGTACAACTTCACCCAAGTAAAAACGTTGATGGTTTCAATGAGACATCCAAGCATTCCCACCTTACCCTCCTACTCCCTTCAAATCGGTTAGTGATATTACCGCGTGCCTACTACTCATATAGGCACTCACGCCCAAAAACTTTAGTGGCGCACATGAGGCCCTACCTATACAGTTGCCATTCGTTGTAGTTATACCCGAAAGCACCGTAGAAACTTCTTCTCATGCGTAGTAACCGATTGATACGACAGTACATATATGACGCCGATGAAATGACCTATCTCCACGAATTTCCAACCTAAGCATCACGACCACCGCTACTTCGTGGATTTGAAGACGGCGATGCGGTGTGCCTGCGCGGGAAGGTGAAGATGGAGGTGCCGGACGACGAATTGCTTCGGAAACTGATCGAAACGATTTGGCCACGGGACCATTTTGACCACATCTACTTCGCCGTCAAATAACGCTGGCCGCCAGCTATAATGCTCGGCAGGAGAAAACCCCGTGAGTCAAATCATCCCAATCTTCGGAATAGTTGTGACTGGTGCCGTGGCGTTGATAGTCGCGTACTTGCATCGTAAACAAATGCGGCAAATTGAGGCTCACCGGGAAGATTCATCGGTTCCTCTCAAACCTCCAGCGAGTCCCTTTTGGCGTTGGTTGGGCAAGTACTCATACCTTCTGTTGATGGTCTACCCCATATTTGACCTCTGTCGCCATGGATTCGAAAACAAGACCGTAACGATCCTTTTGGTGATTGATGTGGCATTGCAAACGGGGATGGTCCTTTTCCTTTTAAACCTTTTCCTCTTCGAACGGCTCTTGAGCCAGATCAGTGCCCAAACTGAAGTGATTGCAAAGACAATCGAACTCATTGGCCTTATGACAGGTTATTCGCAGAGGTCTCCTGCGAATTGATAATTCATGTTAGCCTTTGCAATGGCCTTTCTAGCACCTCGTATCATTGTGGATATCAACGTCTCAACCCGTATCGCTCGGTAGCAAAGGGGTGAAGGGCCGCGCGGTGGCAGCCTGGGGATTCCGGGGCAAGATGAACGCGATTCCGGGATGATTCCGAACGGCGTTCCGGGTTGATCCCGAACAGGATTCCGGGATGAAGGTGAACACCGGTTCCGGGATGAAGCCGAACAGTTTCAGGCCGATCCCGGAACTGCGTTCGGCTTCGCCGGAATGATTTCCACAGGCACGTAGTAGCGCTGGACAACACAATGGCAGGCAGCCTCCCCCTCGAAAGGGAGGATCAGCTTGCCAGCCAGGAGATTGTCCGTGCGCAAGATCAAAGAAGTTCTTCGATTGAAGTTTGAAGTGGGCCTGGGGCTGCGAGCGATCGCCCGAAGCTGCTCGATTGGCCTCGGCACTGCCCACGAGTACTTACAGAGGGCCGAAGCTGCCAAGATCACGTGGCCGCTTGGACCCGAATGGGACGATGACCGCTTGGAGGCGGCGCTGTTCGGCGGCCCGCCGCGCAGCCGCCCGACGGCGCTTCCCATGCCCGACTTCGCCGATCTTCATCGGCAGCGGCAGCAACATTCACACGTGACCCAGCAGTTGCTGTGGGAGGAGTACCGACAGGCAAACCCAGACGGCTATCAGTACAGCCGCTTCTGCGAGCTGTATCAGCGGTGGCGACGGAAACAGGACGTTGTACTGCGGCAGGAGCACAAGGCCGGCGAAAAGCTGTTCGTGGATTGGGCCGGAACAACGATACCGATTCATGATCCGCGCGGTGGTCCGGTGCAGCAGGCCCATCTATTCGTCGCCGTGATGGGGGCCAGTTCCTACGCCTACGCCGAAGCCACTGCCGACGAGCAGTTGGCAAGCTGGATCGGAGCTCACGTGCGGGCCTTCGAGTTCTATAACGGCGTGCCAAAGCTCGTGGTGCCGGACAACACCAAGACCGGCGTAACCAAAGCCTGCCGCTACGATCCCGATCTGAATCCGACCTATCAGGAGATGGCCATGCACTACGGCGTTGGAGTGGTTCCGGCGCGGCCATACAAGCCTCGGGACAAGGCCAAAGTCGAATCAGGTGTGCAGTTGGCCGAGCGTTGGATCATCGCGGCGCTACGCAATCGGAAGTTCTTCTCGATTGAAGAGTTGAACCAAGCGATCCGGGAGCTTCGCGACCGAATCAATCAGCGACCGTTCCGCAAGCGCGAGGGCTCCAGAGCGACGCAGTTTGCGGCACTGGATAAGCCCGCAATGGGTCCGCTCCCGGCGGAGCGTTTCGACCTGAGCGAATGGTCTCGCGCTCGGGTCAACATCGACTATCACATCGCCTTCGACACGAACTACTACAGCGTGCCTTACAACCTGGTTCAGGAACTGGTGGAAGTCCGCTCGACGCCGACAACCATAGAGATCTTCCACAAGAGCCAGCGCGTGGCGTCACACCTACGCGCACACGGCCATGGGCACGCCGTCACGATTGCCGAGCACCGTCCGCGTTCCCACCAGGCGCATCTGGAATGGACACCGTCGCGGATGGTGCATTGGGCGCAGACGATTGGCCCACATACTGCCCGGCTGTTTGAACGCATCCTCGGCGACAAGCCGCACCCGGAGATGGGCTACCGATCTTGCCTGGGCATCATTCGGCTCGCTGATCAGTACTCACCAGCTCGTGTGGAAGCCGCGGCGGAACGGGCACTGCTTACCGGAGCGTGCCGTTATCAGAGCGTCAAGTCGATCCTGAAGAACTCGCTCGACGTAATTCCTCCGTGCACCCCGCCGCCGTCATCGCCACCGTCTCCGCACGACAACATCCGTGGCGCAGAGTACTTCGAGTGAGGAGACGGCGATGCTGAAACAACCCGTGATCGAAAAACTGGCGGCGATGCGTCTTCTTGGGATGGCCGAGGCGTTGAAAGCCCAGGAGCAAGACCCCACGGCTCGCGAGTTGAGTTTCCTGGAAAGGTTCGGCCTGTTGGTGGATCAACAGTGGAACTGGCGCGAGAACCAGGCGCTCTCACGACGCCTGAAGAATGCAAAGTTGCGTACGCCGAACGCTTGCGTTGAGGAGATCGACTATCGGACCGCTCGCGGCCTCGACAAGAGCGTAATCCGTTCTCTAACACAGCAGTCCGCCTGGGTCGGAACGCACGAGAACGTCTTCGTCCTCGGGCCAACCGGCGTGGGAAAGAGCTTCGTGGCATGTGCCTTGGCCCAGAAGGCATGCCGCGATGGTTACTCGGCGCTTTACACTCGCGCCCAGTCGCTGTTTCGTGATCTGGCAATGGCGCGGGCGGACGGCAGCTTGCGCAGTTTGCTGGCTCGGCTCAGCCGAATCGATGTGCTGGTCATCGACGACTGGGCAATGGCTCCGTTGTCGGAACCCGAGCGCCGTGACTTCTGGGAGATCTGCGAGGATCGCTACCAAGTGCGCTCGACCATCCTCACTTCGCAACTGCCAGTTTCCCGCTGGCACGAGCAGATCGGCGATCCCACTCTGGCCGATGGCATCCTCGACCGGTTGGTTCACAACGCTCACCGTATCGAGATGCGTGGCGATTCGATGCGGAAGAATCGCGGCAAACCGAATGCATAGGTGCACTTGCTCAAGGTAGGCGAGATGCGGTCTTCTTCAAAGCGTCCGACTGTTGGACGCGTGACGCGAAGTCGACGTCAGACCCTGAAAGAAAATCCGTGCAGTAATGTTCCAGGTCTGTTCGAAGATGCCTAAAGTCGTCCAATGGCTCCTTTGAGAATCCCGGATACTCACTTTTCCATCGTTGCCCGAGCATCGACCACATGTAATCCTCGTGGGAAAGCGTTAAATCTCCCACGTGGTAAGCGACGAGACCCAATGAATATCGATAGTGCAGCTCCATGCGGCGATTTCCGCGCTGGAATTCCCCACTTGCGAACTGCCCACCGCTTCCAACACCCACTGCTGTAGGCGAGTAGATAAATCCGTGGGATCGCATCAAGTCGTCGATCAATTCAATGCCCGCCTTCAGTTTTTCTTGAGGTGCTGAAGCCACGTTTCCTCCGCGAGCCAAAGCTGGCGAACTAGTCCTGAAATACTAGTGTCACCCAAGATTCTGCTTGCCGAGCGCTGCTCGCGCTCGGGGTCTCTGTGTGCTGAGGCGGGGCAAAGGGCTGCCGCCCCTTTCCCCGCACCCCTTTCTCCGCTTGCAGCGCTCTTCCTCCGCTGCGCTCCGGACAGGTTTCTCTTGACGAAGCCGAACACTTTGCCGCACAATCGAGAAGCCAGCGTCGCTACGCTCCGATGGTGTTCGGAATCATCCCGGAATGCCGTTCGGCTTCCCTCCGGAATAAGCGTTCAGCTTCGCCGGAATCCCCAGCAGCCAGAGGAGAATCGTAGCCGGTTAAGAAAGGGGGCCAAGGTAGTGGGAAAGCCTCCCTACTATTAATAGGGCAGGGAAAGTTGAGTCAAGCTGGGCTTTTTTGGGAGGGGTGCGTCAGGTAGAACCGCCTACGAGGGCGGCGGAGTGCCAAAAGTTTTTTCCGCGCTCCGCTTTGGTAGGTAGCGGGCTAGGCGTTTCGCTACCGGGGGCTACGCGTAACTCTTTCGCCTTGGCCCGTTTGCGTTCAAGCGAATCGAGAGTAGCATGGCCAATTCAGTCAAGTTCGTGCCTCTTTAACAACGACGAAGTGAGGATAGTGACGGTTACTCGGGAAAAGGGGCAGGTCAAACGTTAACGACTGGTACCTAAGGCACGTTTTACAGCCCCTCCAGCACCTCCACCGAAGCGGCCCCAGTTCGCCTTTGCCAGAGCCGCCACGAATCGCCCACGTGTCTGTATAACCCAGCGCTGCGCACGTAGACGAGTATTCCACCCGTCGCCACTCACCCGTACTTCGGTGATGATCGTGACGATGGTGACGGTCTGGAAAGACTACAAGGGTCGCTGCAATAGATATCACTCTGTATCACACGGTAGCCCACGCGTCCCCCTCCTTTCGTTCCACACGCTCACGATCATCACTTCCGTCACTTACGGTCGATACCGTCAGGCCGAACCTTTGACAAAGCGACTGCAATTGACTCGCGCCAATGGAGACCTCGGAACCATGATTTGTATGGCGGGTTTGAAAACCCATGCCACGAAGGAGACTACTGGTTCGCTTGGGTGTCAACCAACGAATGTCGTTCGGGTCATCGCTAGCCTGTCGCACACTTTCGCACAGGTCCTTGCAGGTTGGCAGTACGTTACTGTCCCACGACACGAACGCGGATACTAGCTGGCCTTCCACCGTGTCTCTACGATCCGCCTGTGCTTGTTGTTCGAGTTTCTTACAAAACTCAACCAAATCGGCCTGATATTTTTCACCCTCTACCGAACTCATCGCGTTCGCAATCGAGAGCAACGGGATAACTATCTGCTGAGCGCGACCACGTAATCCCGATAGTCCAGTCTGGCTTACTTTGAAGGTGTCCAGATTCGCCATACGCCAGCCAAGAGCCAGGTTCTGTATCTCCTTGACCTCTCGGTTAAACTCAGGCGGTAGCTGGACGGATATGTCATCTCGGCCTGTAAGATGCGGAGTGTATAATAAACAGCGACTTTCCGTTGCGGCGTCTTTGAAGAGCCTGCGCCCATTGATTATCTTCGGCCCAAAGAGAGAGTACACCCTCGGCACGAACTCGCCTTTGTCATTCTTCTCCATTCGAGTCGTCGGCATGTCCCGCTGATACCCACAGTTCAGAACCTTAATGATTTCGGAACCGATTTGGCTCTGAGCAAAGTCCGCCTCATCGATCAACAATGTGCCACCGATCGCCTCGATCATCCGAAACATCGGGGCTGGTGTTGTGGAACCCGCCATGACGAGAGGCCGGTAACATAATGCGCCGATAACTTCCGTACCGCGTGTCTTGCCGCTGCCGGGTAACCCTAAGAAACGCAAATAGGGGACCGCTTGGAATTGCTCGTACACCCAGGTATGCAGGACGTACAAGACGGCGACGGACTCAAACAGCGGACTGCAATCGAAGTAGCGATGGATGAAACCCCGTACTTTCTTAGCTAAGTCATCGAGGTTCACATTGCTCGCCGCCACGGATGGAAGCCGAAGCGCACCTACATTCAGGTACTGGGGAAGCCATGAGATGGGCTTGTAGTCGCCGCATTCTTTGGAGTATTCAATCGGCCCGTTATTACGAACCGCGAAGCTAAGCCCCTCCGGTGGCATGTCCACCAGTTCCACCAACTTCTCACCGGGCGTCCACAGAAAGCTGATTTCGTTATTGTCATGAAAGGAAGGTCGAATCTTTGTTGTACTCATGCCGCCCTCCGTTGTGCGCTCACCGGTTCAACTAGGGTCGTTGCGACGAACTGACGCCAGTATTTTGGCAAACGTATTAGAATTTGGCGTTCCAGTTTTGCTGATAGCTTCTTGCCGCTGCGTACCTGTTCCGCAAGATTGGTCAAAAGCGGCGCGTCGATTGTTGTAAAGCCTACGCCGTTATTCCAGAGCGTAACTCTCGCGGTACGTTCGTCCTTGGTCTGAAGCTTATGTAATTCAAGCAGGACCCAGTGACGGTAGCTCCTATCTTTCCTCACTCGCTTTGAGAAGGCGGCTTGGATCATGTTCCTGGGTTTCTTCATATCGTTTCTCCGAAGACGCTCTCACTTAGCTCTTGTTGCTGGTTTGGCTTCTGGATGCGCGCCAGGACATACGAATCGATGTCTTCAACGCGATAACGCACAAGCCGGTTAAGTTTTACGTACGGGCAGCCGGTTCCGAGATATCGTTGCTTTCTCAAGAGAGCAACACTTACGCCCAGAAGGAGGGCCGCGTCCTTTTCACTTATTAAGGTATTCATGTACTCAAATAAAAACGAAGTTTTCCGGTCAGACTTGGTGAGGATGCCAATAGATAGAAAGCGAAGGAAAGATGGGGCTTGACCTCAGTTCACGTATGACCGAGGTTGACCGTTTCGCACGGCGCAAACGCTTGAATTGGATGGAGTACGACCTAGTAGCCTTGACCGTTCTTGACCGCTTCGATTTTCGACTTGACCGACTTTCTAACATCCTTCGACCGGGGATAACCATAAAATAACCGAATGCGGTTCAAGCTGCTCCTGAGTCCGTCCCACTTTTGGCTCAAAACTTTAATTCCGATGTTACTTTCGATTACACTCCTGTAAGCCTTTCGTATCTGCTCGTTGGTTTGTACTTGAAAGACTTTGGGGCCAATCAAGTCGTGTAACTTCTGATCTCTTACCGAGAGTTCTTTAAGCAATGGGTTCACGTTTCCCATTCGGCCGCCGTTGACCGGATGTTTGTCTGGTACGGTTTTGTCGGCGGCTATCTGTGCGGCAGGCACCTGAGGACTCAGGTCGTGCAATCGTTTGACTCGTCGTGCAAGTTCTACCAGCTTTCGGGTCGCTTCTCTAATCGCGCCAAAGTGGATTTCGTCAATCGCTAACCTCTCTTCAGAAAACACGTTTTCGACGTAGATCACGAAGGGCTGTGGAGCAAAAGAGCCAAAGTCACATACTTCTGGCCCAATTCGCTGAAGGCACGAATTTATGTCGCGCTGAAGAGCAATGACTTCCTGTCCTCGGCCTAGGCACGCTTTGATACCCTCCCTCGTTTGGGGTCCAAGCGACCTACATTCTCGGATCAATCTGCCGAGCTGTGCTAGTGTCGCACGACGTTGTGAGCGAGGTAACAGAGACGTTCTCTTCCTTCGATTTATCATCGGCTGCCATGGTGGAAAAGTTAACCCGCCGAACCGCAAGGGACTATTCCCACTCCTGCATCGAAGGGTTTCGTCGGATCAGGAAAACTCGCTTGGAAGGGTGCGCCAAGACAGTCTGCAAATGGGCCGGTTTTGACCTGTTGCCTCGGTGATTCAAAGGAGTTGAAACATGACTGCAACTGATGTAGAATCAACAAAAGAAAGGAGATTTGCTTAGGTCTGCCTTACAAGCAGGAGGTCCGCGGTTCGAGCCCGCGACCGCCCACCATAATTCTCGCTGATTCCAAGAGAGTTGTTAGCAGCTCCCAAAAGATGGCCTGCGCCGGTCGGCGATTTTTGATTCAGCACGTTGGCGAAAGAGATTCGGTCGCCAGCGCGAGCGAAGCTGCCGGTTCGTGGAATCTGGAACAGCATCCCCGGTAACACCGAAGTGACCAAGCTGGGGGCCTGAAGAAGCAAGAAGGCGTAGAAACCTGAATTCCAGACAGCCGGTAGAGGCATTTAGAGCAAGGGTGCCCTTGGTACCCCTTTAAGGCGAGTTCGAGAGGCTGGTAGTTAACCCCAATGGGTTCGTGATACGCTGCTTCGAGGAGGCATCTGATGACATCACGCCGTGGATTCCTGTCTGCCAACGTTGCTGCGATGGCGGCCTTAACCGCCGCCAAGCTTCGGGCCGCGAAAACAAATTCCAACGGGTTTCCGTACACAGAGCTTGAAGCCCGCATTCGTGGCCGCGATTTTCGCGAAATCACCAAAGACGTTCTGCCCACCCCGTGCATGATCGTCGACCAAGCGATATTTGAGCGCAACGTGAAGACCATGGCGGAACGAACCAAAGCGCTGGGCATTGATGTTCGCCCGCACGTCAAGATTCACAAAAGCGTGGATGTCGCCAGGATACAGGTGGCGCACGGAGCGATCGGACTGACCTGTGCCACCATCGCCGAGGCAGAGTTGATGTCAGGCGCCGGCCTGAAAAATGTGATGTGGACCAAGCAGCCGGCTAGCCGCAACGCGATTGAACGAGCCGTCGCCCTTTCAAAGAAGGACCCGACGTTCAGTTTCGTAGTTGATGATCCCTTGGTGGTGGATTGGATTGAACAGGCGGCGGACGCCGAAAATGCCCGCCTCAAGATCCTGGTATCGGTGTACGCAGGCATGACCAGACAGGGTATCGAAAACGGCCAGCCTGCACTGGAACTGGCGCAGAAGGTGGCTTCTTCAAAACGAATGAAGTTCGACGGCATTATGGCCTATTCCGGATCCGCCTCCCACACGCACGGCTGGCAGAAGCGCCGCGAGCAGTCGGCCAAAGACCTGGCCCAAGCGAGAGAGACGGTCGAGTTGTGCAAGAAGTCCGGGTTGCCCGTCAATATTTTCACCGGTGGCTCGACGGGCACTTACAATATGGACCATGAGAACGGACTAACCGAGCTGGAAGCGGGATCCTACGTGTTTATGGATACCAATTATTTCGCTGTGGGCGGCAAGGATAACGACGCGGCCTATACGGACTTCGGCGGTGCTCTTACTATTCTCACAACGGTGGACAGCAAACGTCATCCCAACCAGGTCACGATTGACTATGGCAACAAGGCAGGCGTGAGGACCACCGATGCAGTCAAGGGGATGCCTTGGTTGGAAGTGGCGACCCAGGGCGCCGAGTACGGGCTACTGAAGTGGAAGGATGGCGCGCCCGAACCCAAACTCGGCGACCGATTGGAAATCTATTGCACTACGCTCGACAACAGCACGAGTTACTACGATCGCTACTATGTGGCGCAAGGCGATCGCATCGTGGATGTTTGGCCCATCATGGGACGTAGCGGCGCGGCGCAACGCTAAATTAAGAGGTTTCACAGTCGCGGAAAAATTTGAGGCGTGCAGTGCAGTAATGCGCGCCACCTCCCCGAGGTGAATGAGCGTTTATTGTTCTGCATGTACCATAGCGCAGAGCTTTCTCCGAGTAGCGCGGGAGACGGACGAAGCGGCACGGCAAGCGGTCGCAAGCGGACTCTCTCGACCAATCTGGGCACTGGCGTTGTAAACCAAACGTGGGCTGAGCCGTGATTGAATTTTGGCTATCCGGTGCGATGGCCATGCCTCTGGATTTTCGAGGATGTAGCCGGGCACGCGAGAATAACACGACGCCGGACACTGCGAGGCAAGCAGGTCTCAGTTACACCAAGAATGTTGGTCCCGGCCTGCGGAACGGCATCACTGCAGGAATGAATCAGCGAATAACTGCCCACCACACTAGGGCGTCTCGTCTCCGGAAACTTCGGACTTGCAGGACCATCAACCGACTCGCAAGAATGCACCGGCAAGCTCGCAAGCTTGGTTTAATGCTCAAATCGTGGCGGCATATAACTTGTTCGGATATAGCGCTTCTACGACTTTTCGGATGACCCGCATCCCATTTTCTCCATTGGTAAAAACCACTACTCCGATTCCTTGCGATGGAACGAACATGGCCAAAGTTCTCACTCCCCAATCAGAGCCGTCGTGATTCAGGATCTTAACGCCATTCACGACTTCCACTTCCCACCCCAAACCCATGCCGGCCGTCACCGTGCATTGACTCAGCTCTCCCGCTTCTCGACATGCTTTTTCCATATCTTCCGGTTTCACAGTATCTCGCGTGATGGTTGCTCGCTCTGCAGCAATTGCCGCCGTCAGGCCCTCGTCGCGCATCACGCTCACCACGAACTTGGCATAGTCGCCAATCGTGGTTCGCAACAGGTCCGCGGCATTCCATTTTGTTGCGATCGGGTCGATAGGTTTTTCTGCCTTGGGCCCGTGGGGCACCGCCAACCGCCCCGAATACCAATCCTTCGCTGTGTACGAGGTCTCCTTCATTCCGATCGGATCGAGCACCGTCTCCTGCGCCAGCGCGTCAAAAGGCCTTGCCAACTTCCTTTCGGCAAACGCGCCAACATAGTTGTATCCTTCACCGGAATATCCGGTTTGAGTTCCGGGTTTCCATCTGATCTTTAGTACTCCTCCCGTCATTCGCCGCCAGTTCGCAAATCCAGTCTGGTGCGACAAGCATAACCGGGGAGTCAACAATTTGCTGTAAGGGTCATCCGTTATATCAGGATCGATCCAGATCTTCGAAATTGATTCATCCAACGAGAGTTTTTTTGCAGACGCGAGTCTCAGTATCGTTTCCGCGGTTATTGGCTTGGTCAGAGAAGCCATGTTGTACAGCGTATGGTGAGTCGCCGCCACTCCCGGGCTCTGCTCTCCATACACCTCAGTCCATGCCACTTTTCGATCGCGGATGTATGCCACTGCGACGCTTGGCACATCGCTCTCTTTCAACCATTCCGACACATGCGCATTAAATTCAGCGCGGCCGCCTTCCAGTGTTGGCACGGACCGGGCAGTGGATTGCGCCTTCCTATAGGCCATAGCCGGGATCATGCTTAGGCACGATGTAACAGCAACCACCAACGCCTTTGCGGCTAGCCACTTTCTCGCCTTCATGATTTCGTTAAGAGCCGACTTTTTGCTGTACCTGCGCGGCGGCCCGCGCGCCACTGCGCCATCAAAACCAGCCCCCGGACGGCTCGACGCCATTGAGGCGCAGATACGTGACGAGATTGCCGTAATGCAAGGCGTCATGATTTGCTACCTGCGTCAAGATGAACATCTTGTTCGTCTTGTTGCCCCAGAAGTCCGCCAGGTCATTGAGGTGCGCATCGCTGAACCCCGCGTACACGCCATCGCAGTAGTCGAACGCGCCCTTAAGGTAAGCCACCATCTTGGCTTTCGAACCCTTGGCGTCAGGTGTGGCTGGAAGCGCTTCACCCTTGGCGTTTGCACACAAATAGTAGGATATGTACGCCACATGATCCAGGATCTCGACGAACGAGCGAACATCCTTCGTTGGCCGGTAGCTGTACTTCGACTCTGGCATCGCCTCCGCCGACTTCATGATCTTGTCCTGCATATTGCTTCGAAAAATGGATATCGTCTTCGTCAACGGATTCGGCGCCGCGATCGGATTGGGAAAGTCCGGCGCTATTTGGGCATGGGCGAAGGGCGCCAAGATGGAAACGGATACCATGCCGACGGGAACCACGACGCGCGCAATGGATCGAAACATTTAACAATCCTCCAATATGGTGTAGGTTATGCGAGCCCGAACCGGAAATCCGATCAAAGCGTTCGCATTGGCGCATTCCTATGAGCACGTATTCTTCCGACTCTTTTCACTTTTAAACTAGCTGCGCTATCTGATATTTAGTGTTTTGCCCGCAACAGGAACAATCCGCCAGGTGTCCGTTTGCGCGAAGCATCGTCGCGAAATCGGACAGCTATGGGGTTCTTTCCCACAGTTTGCCTGATTAGCAACTTTCTACATTTCAGCCTAACTGAATAGGAAATGGGCCGTTCTATAAGTAGACTATCTATGTCAACAAAAAATCCGAAGGCGGCGTTGACTTTGTCCGTGGCCATTTGCTTGTTGGCTTACGCGCCGATGGCTAGCGGACAAGTGACGGCTGCGAACGATGGTTACAGCGATAACAACGTTCGCTTATCAATCCAGAGAGCGGAACAGTTGCGGCGTTCCGGTGATTTTGGCGAAGCATATGGTGTACTCTGCTCTGTCGGGAACCGTCCAGCGAGCCGCACAGGAGCAGCCCTGATGAACTCGCTTGGGTCAGTATTGCAGGACCTCGGACGGCTGGATGAAGCCGAGCGACAATACCGGCAGTCCCTTCGAATGATGGAGAACCAGTTCGGGCCGGACGATCCGGATCTGGTATTTGCTCTGAACAATCTCGGCGGACTGATGATGGTTCGTGGGCGGCTAAGCGAGGCGGCTCGGCTGCGGGAACGGTCCCTTGAGATGCGTGAACGCAGTTATCCTCCGGCGGATCCAGTGGTGCTGCTGGCCGTTGAAAATCTGGCCTCTGTACGCCTTGCGCAGAAGCAGTATGCGGAAGCCCAGCGTCTGTTTGAGCGGGCGCGAGAAGCCTGGGAGAAGCTGCGGCCCGGAGCCTGGGAAGCTGCGATCGCACTGAGTGGACTAGGCGCGGTGGCGTTACACAATAAGCAAAAGGGTCAGGCGGCGATGTTTTTCCGCGAGGCCATTAATCGCTGGCAGCCCGATACAGAACCGTTGCTGCTTGCAAAGGTCTTGGGCAACCTGGCGACAGCCGTGGACCCCGACGAAGCGCTCCATCACTTCACTCGCGCCGTGGCTTTGGTGGAGAAGCACGGAGGACGAGACCATCCGTTGTTGGCTGCTCTCTACGATGCCGAGGCCGCATGCCTCCGCCGGCTTCACCGTGACCGGGAATCCCGCGAGTTGGCCGCGCGTGCCATGGGCGTCCGCCAGGCGAATCCCGCCGGTCTTTCCGTGGATGTGTCCTCGTTGAAATGACGCGCAACGGCGTTCGTCATTGTTTTCTGAACTCTGGCTGATAGAAAACTGTCCGTTTCCGCCAAACCAAACCAACACTCTGTCGTCCTATAATCAGAGCATCTATGGGACCAGAAAAACCGAAAGCCGACCTTTTGCCCGGCACGCTGGACATGCTTGTTCTCAAGATTCTGATGCGCGGCCATTTGCATGGATATGCGATTGCGCAACTGATCCAGCAATTGTCGGACGATCTGCTACGCGTGGAAGAAGGCTCGCTTTACCCGGCGCTGCAGCGGCTGGAGTTGAATGGCTGGATCGATGGCGAATGGGGTCTTTCGGCCAACAATCGGCGCGCTCGCTTCTATAAGTTAACCGCGGACGGCCGTAAACATTTGACGAAGGAGTCGGCGCGTTACCGCCAGGTCACCGGCGCCGTGGCCCGCATTATGGGATTCGCGTAAGTAGACGGATGGATATGCAAGCGGATTCACGTTGGAAGCGTTTTCGACGGCGTTTACGCTATTGGCTCGACCGCGGCGAAAGGAATCGTTCGCTGCGTGAGGAGATGGAATTCCACATCCAGTCGATGATCGATGAACTGGTGGCGCAAGGCATGTCCAAGCCGGAAGCACGCGCCGCGGCTCACCGAAAATTTGGCAATATGACGCAAAAATCGGAAGAGGCTCGCTCCACGTGGATCGCGCGCTGGATGAGCGATCTTGCGCCGGATCTCCGCTTCGCTGCCCGATCGTTCCTCCGCAGCCCCGGCTTCACCACGGCCACGTTACTCACGCTAGCCCTCGGTATCGGCGCCACCACCGCCATCTACTCGCTGGTGGATCAAGTCATCCTGCACGCACTACCCGTGCGCGACCCCGGCCGCCTGGTGCTCGTCGATTGGAACGGCGATCAGGTAGCCGGTGGTTTCGGCTCCTGGAACCTTATGTCCTACCCGATGTGCCGCGACCTCCGGCAGAAGACCCAGTTCTTCGACGGCGTCCTCTGCCGAGCCGAAATCCAGGTGAACTTCTCAGCAGGCGCCGATTCGAAACCGATTCCTGCCGAAATCGTCTCCGGGACTTATTTTTCTGTGCTCGGCATCGGCCCGGCTTTGGGTCGGGTCATCGCAGAGACGGATGAAGGAGCTCCGGGCGCCGGTCCCGTCGTCGTCCTATCCCACGATTTCTGGCAGACTGAGTTTGGCGGGGCAGCGGATATCGCCGGCCGCAAGGTCCTCATCAACCAGCACCCCATGACGGTGATCGGTGTTGCCGCCGCGGGCTTTCATGGTGTCGATGTCGGTGCGGTGCCGGCTTTCTGGATTCCCGCGTCTATGTACGCGGCGGCGTTCCCCGGCGCCGAAGATGCCAAAGACCTGCTCCACAGCGCCACTCTTTGGATGCAGATACTGGCGCGCCTCCGCCCTCGCCTCACGCCCGCGCAGGCGCAGGCCGGTCTGCAGCCGTGGTTCAAGGGGTGGCTTGAGGACAACATGCTTCGCCCCGGCTTCCCGGCTATTACTGCCGATCGGCGGCGCGGCTATCTCGCTTCCACTCTCGAACTCACGTCCGCGCCCCAGGGTCATTCGCCGCTGCGCCGCAGCCTCGCTGAGCCGCTCTGGCTGCTGTTCGCCGCCACCGGCGTTCTGCTCGGCCTGGCCTGCCTGAACGTCGCCGGCCTCTTCCTCGCCCGCGGATCTGCGCGGGGACGCGAGATCGGCACTCGTCTTGCTCTTGGCGCTTCCCGTAGCCGCATCGGCCGTCAACTTCTCGCCGACAGCGTCCTCCTTGCGTTGGCCGGTGGCGTCCTCGGCGCGGCCGTGGCTCCGCTGGCCATTCGGGCGCTGATTGCGTTCTTGCCGGAGCACGGGTCCGCTCACGCCCTGCACGGAACATTAAACCTTCGGCTGCTGGCCTTCGCTGTCGTCGCTAGTCTCGCGGCCG
>Ga0206832_10002_pt1 | contig 74169 bp, 81 predicted proteins | sample Alteio_BWOrgCont_74_FD_152896 | JGI IMG/M metagenome (GOLD analysis project Ga0206832, IMG submission 152896) | Enriched cells from forest soil in Barre Woods Harvard Forest LTER site, Petersham, Massachusetts, United States -... | ecosystem: Environmental > Terrestrial > Soil > Temperate forest >... | reverse complement strand
GAGCTCAGACTTCATGGAGCTACCAACACCAATACGTAGTCTTTCGACCGCGGCTCGAATCTTTCGAGATGAGGGGCTCGAGGGCATTCTTATGGTCCTTCGGAGAATGGCGAATGTGAATCAAAAAGAGCGTGGTTGGCGTGCGATATTGGAACGCGAAACGCTTGTTGAGCGCTTTACGGAAATCGACAGGAGAAAGCTTTGGTGCTCGCCATCAACGAATAAAGAGTCTCGATCTGGCGAAGGGTCGACGCGAGCATTCACGCGCCCGTATGTTGATGCCCTTTCCTCTTTTCTTGATCAATTTAAGAGCAAATATCATGGCAGGATGGTTTTCCTTGATGCGCCGTGCGGAGACTTCAACTGGATTCAGCCAATCGCCATGCGGGACGATGTGTACTATGTCGGGGCTGACATAGTTCCATCAATTGTAGCGGAGAATAGTAGAAAGTATAAAAGCCGTAGTGTACGGTTTATTGAGCTTGATATTACCGCTGACAGCTTTCCGGATGCGACTTTTTGGCATTGTCGCGATTGTCTAATCCATCTATCTTTCGCAAATATCAGGCGTAGTTTTGAGAGATTTGCCGAATCTAAGATTGAATATGCGATGATAACTTGTGTTTACCTCGCGGATGATGAGGAGAATTATGATATTGTTGATGGTGGTTTTCGATATGTTGACTTTCGCAAGCCTCCATTCATACTACCTCATCCAGTACATATCATCCCGGACTCATATCTGAGAGGCGCACGCTTTACGCATGTCTACACTCGCGATCAGATCGCGGGGTGGTTAGCTTGACCGGCTCTTCAGTCAACCGCACCACGGGCCTAGTCGATGTGCTCCAAATCATCCGGAGAACTGATCGTCGAGGACTAGTACGTTCGGTTGCCGCCTCGGTCATTGGCGCAACTATGGACGTCGGTGCGTTAGCCGTCCTCGTTCCCTTTCTCACCGTGGCCACCAAACCGACCTTGATCGACACCCACTGGCTATTATTTCCAATACGGCAGTATTTAGGCATAAATTCCGGAGCAGCGGCTCTTATCGCACTCTCATGCGTAACAATTATGGGGCTGTTCGTACTGGCTGCAGGGCGCATCTGGGCGCGCCACAGGATCGTGCGGTTCATACACGGCCAACGAGATATGCTGTGCCTCTTAATTTTGAGAGGACAGTTTTATACCGCCTATTGGGGGGATAAGGAACGCTCGACTCGTGAGCTACTTGAATCGGTCTTCGGCGACGTGGACGTTTTTGTGGACAAGGCTGTCCGGCCCACTATGGAGCTCTTTGCGAGCCTCTTAGTGTGTATCGTTTTCGTAATTGCACTACTTTATATTGATTTGTTTGCTACTGTGCTGGTGGTCGCTTGCGGCCTGCTCTATTTCGCAATACTGTCTCGGATAACCCGATCAGGGATTGATTCTGGCGCTCGCGCGAGAGCTGTTGCAAACGCAAACCGTTTTCGGTTCGCGCTGAATATTCTGGACGGCCGCCGCGACATCCGAATTTACGGAGTCGACCGACCATTTTTTGCGGCGTTTGAAGCCGCGTCGAGCGAATTCGCAGACAGTGTTTCGGCGAACACGACGTTGGTTCAACTCTCCTCTTACCTCACGCAGGCGATTGCGTTCTCTGCGATCGTTGCAGGGGTTACCGTTGCGATCGTGACACATGCAGATCCTTCTCTGGCAGTACCAATGATTGGGACTTATGTTTTTGCTGGCGCACGATTCGCGCCAGCTCTGGCGAGCGTCTTCTCCGCTTGGAGCGAACTGCGGTATTGTGGTCCCGCAGTCGACGCCTTGCAGTCCACTTTAGACTATGTGGACGCTACGCTGGGCAATCCCAGCCATGAAACGCGAAATGACCGCATTCTCCTAACGGACCGTATCCTTCTGAGTGGCGTCTGCTTCGGGTACCCTCGCGGCCGCACAGTCCGTTGTAACAACGACGTGTCGATTCGTGCTGGCGACATCATCGGCATTACCGGCGAGAGCGGGTCTGGAAAGTCCGCTTTTTTGCTCAGTCTGATGGGTCTCCTGCCCCTGAAGGCGGGCTTAATCGAAATTGATGGGACTCCAATTGGGCTTGAAAATCGACGAGCTTGGCTTAACAATATAAGTTATCTCGGCCAATCTCCGTTCTTTTTGGACGATAGCGTCGCGTCCAACATTGCATTTGGCGTTCCGCCCGACAACCAAGATCGTGTGAGAATTATTGAGGCGGCAAAGGCCGCCGGCGCTCACGAGTTCATTATCCATGATATCCCAGATGGATATGACGGCTTCATAGGGGAAGGAGGTTCGCGCCTTTCAGGCGGACAGCGTCAGCGATTAGCAATCGCAAGAGGTTTGTATGCGGGCAGACAAGTGCTGCTGCTCGACGAGATGACGTCTGCGCTTGATGCGGTCTCCGAGAGAAAAGTAACAGATACACTCCTGGGCCTCCGTGGGGCACATACCATCTTGATCGTAACACACCGTCGCGAGCCACTCGAAATATGCGATGTCGTCTTTCATATTCAAAATGGCGAACTCAGGCGGGAGGCGAGTAAAGACGATATTCACGCTAACCGGGATTCGCTGGTATGAATGTTGGCGTAGTATATGAGGCTGTGGATGGGGGCGGTGCCCCACTAGTGGTGCGGAACCAACTCCGGCATCTTAGTGATCGCGGCCATAACGTTACGTTCGTGACCTCCCCACAGACGATGAAAAAGGTTCGAACGTCCTTTCCGCACGTTATGTCCGTGGCATTATTGAGAGAGTCAAGATCTATACTGTTTAGATTGTTTTGGCCGTGGCGTATTATTGCGACGATGCTTTTGTTGCGCCTGCAAATTGTGGTTATTCATTCTGTGCGTACGGCATCTTACTTCGGTTTCCTCGCTATCTTGTGCGGGTGTCGTGTAATAGTTGTAGAACACGCCAACCCGAATGTGACGTTTCCACTATTGTCGAAGCGCCAAAGAAGTTTCTTAAATGTTGTCTTACGACGTTCGACCGCGGTCTGTGTTTCACACGGATCCGCGCGTTCGTTCAAAGAGACGTTTGGCGCGGAGGCGCAGGTTGCCTACAATTTTGTTCAGTTTGAGTCCGACTCCAATACGGCGAAAATCGAACAAAGGGATAGAACGATCGTTTTTTTGGCGCGTTTAGCACCTCAGAAGCGCGCCAGTCTCCTGATTGATTGTTTTGAGAAAATCGCTCCGGAATGCGACTGGCGACTGGAGATTTACGGCACGGGTGAAGAATTGGAAATGTTACAAACCAAAGCTGAGAGCTCGCAGTACAAGAGCCGTATTAAATTTGGCGGATGGATAGACCAACCACGCGCTGTCTATGAGCGAGCGGGTATATTTGTTCTGACATCTTACTTCGAGGGGTTTGGCATTACATTGATAGAAGCGATGTCCTTAGGGACTCCATGTGTCTCGTTCGATTGCCCATTTGGTCCGAACGAAATTATTGAGCATGGGCACAATGGCATGCTCGTCGAAAATGGCAACGTCGATGAACTGGCCAACGTACTTCTAAATCTAATCCAAGACCCAAATTTCCGTGAGCAACTTGGAAACGCCGGTATTGATAGATCGGCAAAGTTTAACCTCGATGCCCATAACCGTGCGTGGGATCGATTGATCGATTCGGAGGGCGTTGGCGTTGGTAGGAGCAAGGCATGACGCATGGTTTTCAGGATCATATGCGAGTTGCCCCGACCACCCGATTGAGATTCTGTTGGCGATTGGAGGGCGTCGAAGAGATTGCGGCGGCGTGCGCTGCATCTGGTTTCGGCTTAGGCCGCCGGGGCTGGGCCGGCGTTGGCGCAGCGCGCGGTCGACGGAAAATCCGACGAGATCACAGTGTCCCGACCACGGCGGACCCCACGGCGCAGATGGTTGTCGAGGAGGTGCTTGAGCCGGACCGGAACCTATTTTCCTCCCAGACTCGTACGCCTACCGGCCCGGTAAATCCCGCTAGGCGCTATCGCGGTGACGCGCGAGCCGAGTTCTGGAACTCGACATCAAAAGTCCGTTTGAACCGCGTTCAAAGGTCTTTGCCATAGCAGGAACCAACCAACCGGATCGCGAATCTGATTCTTCCCATATTTGTTTCATTCGCGGGTGCCTGTTGGCCGCCGTCCGTTGATGTCAGATGTTCCGATGCGAACTTTACCCACGACGCAGCGTCGCGTCGTCGCCAAGGTTAAACATCCGCGTAAGCAGGACCTTTTCTAAAACATCTTGAGACTCACAACTACGGCAAGGCCGGCCTTGCTTTTCGGGCGTGAAATGGAGAGTTCCATGACTTCTGCATCGCGCATGACGTTGGTCGCTCAAATTGTGCGCGAGTCAGGTTATGCCGCACTTGCAAATCGCGCAAGCGGCTATTTCTACCGGAGAACGCTGCGGCGCATACTGCCGGGAAAAACAGCGGTGCGTTACGCGAGCGTGGCGATCTCAAGGGACAAGAAAATCGGCGACCTGCTGGTTCCCCAATCCTGGGTGCCGGGCGACTTGCACGATATTCCCAACTATGAAGAGACCCTGGTCGGGGCAATTCGAGCGCATGTGCGCATTGGCGACGACGTCGTCGTGGTCGGCGGGGGGGAGGGGGTCACCTCGATTATTGCAGCTCAAATGGCTGGCGAACGCGGCTCGGTCGTTTGCTTAGAGGGCGCAGCGGAATTTGCGACGTGCGTCGAGGTTGCTGCGCGGCGAAACGGTGTCGAGCATCGTCTTACCGTCCGCCATGCCGTTGTCGGCGTCGCGATAAGCGTCTATGGATCCGAGGAATCGCAATCAAGCGCCGTCATCGATCCTGCCGACCTGCCGAGGTGCGACGTTCTTGAATTGGACTGTGAAGGCGCTGAAATTACTATCTTGGAAAATATGAGGATCGCTCCACGATCCGTCCTCGTTGAAACGCACGGGCTATACGGGGCTACAACAGCTAAAGTGCGTAAATTGCTAGAGGATAGGAGCTATGATGTGGTCGATCTTGGTTGGGCCGAACCGAGGATGGTCGATGACTGCAAGGAGCATGACATTCGGATCCTGGCTGGAACCCTGCGGCCGGTCACTGACTCCCACGGAGTAGTCCAAGAGCAACGTTAGGGGGAAGTAGTCTCGTGATGCTCGAGCAATATCCAAGGTTCCGCGATCTCCGCGCATGCCGCTCTACGGCGGCGACGATCGCGAGACGCGTATTCAATTCGGCCGCCTCGCGAGCGTCCTTGTCGTTCGGCACCGTCATAGTGGGTCGAGACCGATCCTGGTCAAGAAATACCAACCGGCTCGGGGCAGGGTTCGTCGAAGCCGGTGATCTTCTTCCGCCGCGAGCGGCTTGCCGTAAATGTCGATCTGCCCGCTCGAATCGCAGCTGTGGGCGGCCCATACCGCATCGAGCTTGCCGTTGGTGGCGGCTTCGCCGAAGAACTTGGCCTGCCAGGATAGGGGTGGCGGTCCTTGCGGACTTTCTGCCAGGCGCGGCTCGTAGTTCAGGCCGCTTTAGGATCTCGGCGCGGGAACGGAATGGCAGATGCAGAATCTCCAGCTTCGTCCCACAAACCGCTTGTGGCTCGACGGCGAGACCATGTTGGCCGCGGCCAATCTTGACGGGCGTTCCTGTCTTGATCGCGATCTTCTGGGTCGAGAAGCACAGGAAGCTGTGGGTATAGGTAGTGATCGTCTCCCGCCCGGCATCCGGCAGGTGCGGAGCGCGATGGGTTACGCTGAACAGACCCGGTCGTGTCGAGTGGAGGCGGGACTTGCGCTTGACGAAATTGACCCAGCGACCCCTGACGACCGCTTCAGTCGGTGCCAGGATCGACCGGAACGTGGTGCCATCTACACCCCAGAACTCGTCGGAGTCGAACGGCTGATGACCGCGGCCGTGAACGGCCTCGTTGCCGCCGGGCACTCGATCTGGCCTCCAGTTCGACCAAGTTACCCCTGCGTCCGCAATGTCAAGCGCGATTATTAACCCGCAGAACATGATAATTAGGGCGTCTTTATGCAACTAAGCGAAAAAAAGCCAAGCACAACCACCAAAGTTCACGCTCAGCTATTCCACGGCATGGATGCTGAGACCTGTCGACAAAACTACCTTGCTGGCAAGGTACCTTTCGAAACACCGTATGATTTTCATCTCGCGCGCGAGGAGGGATTCGACATTAGCTTTTCTCGCGACGCCATTCGTAATCCGAAAGGCTTCCTTATACGTTTTCTCAGTAGAATTTTTGAATTCGATGTTCTGCATGCTTGGTCTAACCGTGATCGAATACGCGGAGCGGACGTGATATGGACGTTGACGGAGGGTGAGGCATTCGCCACTGCGTTTCTCTTTTCACTCGGGATAATTCCCCGCCGCCCTATCGTAGCCAATAATGTATGGCTACTACATTATTGGAAGCAGACACGATTCCATAAAAGGGCACTCTGTAGATATCTGTCACGATACATAACCGTATTGACCGTCCACTCCAAGGAATGTATAGCGGTCGCGAAACGCGTATTTCCTGATACCAAAACTCAACTTATGTATTACGGTATACCCACTGGGTTATTTAAATTGCGCGCTCCCGCTTCAGTTCCCGCTAACGATGATGGCCCGATCTTAATATTTTCTGCAGGTACCGATAGAACACGCGATTTCGCAACATTACTTACTGCGTTTGGGAATGACGATCGATTCCACCTTACCATTATCTGTGGATGGTTGAGTGATGACCAGATAAAGCAATATCGCAACGTGACCCTCATACGCCCTTGCAGCATGGTCGACTTTCTACGTTGCTACGAAGAAGCAGATATTGTCGCTGTGCCGATGAAAGAAAACATATTTTCTGGGATTACTGTTGCTCTAGAGGCAGTTGCAATGGGTAAGCCTGTTGTCTCAAGTCGCACAGGCGGGGTACCGACGTATTTTGAGGAAAACGACGTTTTTTATGTTCCTGTTGGGGATGCTGCCGCGATGCGCGAAGTCGTTACTTCGACCGATCACACATCGAGGTGGCAACGAGCCAAGAATGCTCAGGCTAGATTCGTAGAACGAGATTATTCATCTCGCGCGCTCGTCAGGCGGTATGCTGAGATAACGCGTGATCTGCTCTAGCTATAGCGTATTTTATTGAGGAAAAGAAGCGTGATCTCTGCGCAAGACTTTCAAACTGTTGCCCTCCCCCCTTTCCGATAGACAAATTTGGAGGGTTCGGCGAAGCCGGGCTGCGCCGGGCGAAGTCGCGATCCGCGGGAAGGAACACACGATCTGATGGACGACTGTCTGGTCAAATGGAGGCCTGCGCAAGCTCGCACCGCTGCTCGACAGATCAGCGCGCTCGGACCCGAAACCAATCTATGTGAAGACGTTTTTGTAAACCGAACAAGAATGACGCGGCGGACGCGGAGGCATTGCCGAAGCGGCGTCCCCGACCCACCATACGGTTCGCGGCCGTGAAATGCTTGAGAGCGGTGCCGGCGGGGCGGGTTCGGCATCGGTTGAAGCGGAACGCTCGAGGCAGCTCTGAAGATGTTGTCCTCGCAGCCCAGCTCTTGGCGTTGGAGAAGGCGCGGTGGACGCGGGGTACAACGATATGCGGAGCCATGGCGCAACGACATGGGATTGACCTGGAGATACTTGGTGATCCATAAGTTGTTCTTGATCCAGGACGCGCGGAATCGTTAAACTCCGGGTAAGCGTAACCGAATGCGCAGGCAGCGTGTCTATATAGGATGGAAATGAAGCCGAGAAAAAATGTGCGAAAATTAGTCTTCGTCTTCTCCGAATATTTCCGCGGCTTGAATCAGAGCGGTTTAACCGGGGGCGTCATCGCGCTCTACGAAGTGGTTTCGGCCTTGACGCAAGCGTTCGAGTTAAGAATATTCTCCTTCGACCCCTCACCCGCTCCGGAGAAACTAGGCGAACTGTCTTCGCGGACGCTCTTTCTTAGGGCGCCAAAAAGCGGAGGTCTGCGACTTGTCGTAGATTGGAATAGAATGTTGCGGAACGCTTACGACGAGGCCGTCGGGAATTATGGGCGGCCAGACGCCATCGTAGCCATCAGCGACACTCTCCCGGTGTTGATGCTTGACGAGGCACGCCGGGTCAAGCGCATCGCCCTGGTTCAAGCCTACGAAAATTTCGGCATGTTCTGTCCGCAAGGGAGCTTGGGAGAACGCCTCAACGGTCTCAAGCGTTCGCTGAAGACAAGCTTGCAATCCAAGAAGGCGATACAAACCGCCGACTTGGTCGTCGTCAACAGCCATTACATGGACAAGGCCGTCCAATCCCATTTTGGAACCACGCACACAAGGGTCATCTACCCGCCCCTTTCAAAAATCTTCGCTGATTCTCCGCCCCAATCAGATCCATCCGCTCCCTTCACCGTCGGATTCGTCACGCGCAGCTCCGGTAAGAATTTGTCTTTCGTCATTGCTCTGGCGGAAAAGATGCCGGCAGCGAAATTCAAGGTCTTCGGTAATTTGACTGCGCCTCTCTTGCATCCTCCCAACGTGGAAGTCATGGGTTGGTTTCCAAATCGCCGCGAGATGTTTTCCAAGGCCCAGGTTTGGATCGTCCCGTCGAAATGGTCGGAACCTTTTGGAATGGTTTCGGTGGAAGCCCAGGCGTCCGGGCGGAGCGTATTCGTCTCGAACCGCGGGGGTTTGCCGGAAACAGTGCCAACGCCCGACCGTGTCCTTTCCACGTTCGACAGAGACCTCTGGGCTCGCCGCATTAATGAAGCGTTTGAGCGGCCGCAAATGCCGGACAGAGATTTTCTCGAGCAATTCCAGTTGGAACGAATCGGTCGTAACTGGCTGGCGGCCCTCTCCCAACTTGTAGGACCCTGAGCACTATGAAAAATTCATGCGCTTGTCCAGAAGCGATGCCCGGACCGTACTCGATCTGCGCCGTGTTGGTCGGAGGGGCGATAGCCGATGAGGGGACAAGCCGTTAACATTGCGCTCAAGTTAGTGTGTTCGGGCGCTAAGGAGTGCTTTCAGGTAGAAAGAAAATGACGGTGATGCTCGATAAACAAACAGAGTCATATCAAAGCGTTTTCCTTGAGGACGAATGGGCGCACCAACGCTATTTCGGGTGGAAAGTTGTTTTGGATCAACCTGGACTGCGGGTCTTACGGAAGCGCCGAGCAATATTCAGCCGTTATCTTATGCTGCTCACAAAAGGAGGGGAGGCGTCTCTAACCCAAGCCGTCAGGCGCGCAGTAAGTTGGGGGCAGTTATCGGATATAATAGTTCACGATTTCAGTAATTTACTCCCCAAAGAGGCCGAGCTGTCCGGCTGCAAATTCTCGCCCGCTAGAAAAGCGGAGCGTCTTCTAAACACTTCGACGTTTGTGGTCGATCTTACGCTGACTAAAGACGAACTTTGGCATAGGTTCGGCGACAAGAGTCGTAACATGGTAAGAAAAGCTGAGCAACTTGGTGCTGGATTTGCACCAAGCGTTGACGCTAACAAAGAATTGACTGACTTCTACAGGTTTTATACAAAGATAGCGGTGAAGTATGGCGTAATACCTCCGAAAAAGAAGCTGCTTGGGCGAATGCTCTCGGACGGCGATGCGACGCTTTTGCTCAGTAGGGATGCTCGCGGTGGCATAATTGCCGTAAGCATACTTTACCTCGCCCAGGACAAAGCGTACAACCTCTATACGGCCAGCGCCGAAACTGCTCCTACTGGGCTTGGGCAGTTCCTTTATTGGAAGACTATTGAATATCTCAAGAATGGAGGCTTTCGTTGGTATGACCTTGGCGGCGCTGGAGAAAAGAATGAAAAAGGCGGGATTTATGTATTCAAGAAATCTATCGGTGGAGCCTATGTGGATCTCGGTGAAGAGTATTATTATTGCAGTGAATTTACTAGCATTGCAAAAGACCTCGCCTCGGTGGCTTTAACGCGTAGAACCCGTCCGGCAGGTTAACGAATCTTGCAGGTGGCCCTTGTTGATGCAAGCGATCGTCCACGCCCGCGACATCCAGGACCGCGACGGCGGCGCGGTGGTGATAACGGCGACCGTGTTGGGTGCCTTTCCGTTCCTAACCGGCTTTGTGCCGACAGGGACTACCGCTGCTCGCGCGCTGTTTGACAAATTCTGGCGCGGGTGAAGGTCGAGGTTGTCAGGAGGTCGGACCAGGCCAAGGCCCTCGTCGTCCTGCGCACTCGCTCGTCGAACGCACCCTCGCCTGGCTCGGCGCCCCGGCCGTAGGTGGCCACGTCGCTCCGCCTTACCTCCCCTCCGCCTCAGAGCCCGACTCGAAAATCAGTTTGTTGACCTGAGACTGGCGAGGCGTCGCATGATCAGGAAGGCGGGGCGGTGAGGAGGCATGCGAGCGAGGACTCGATTGTCGCTTCGAAGTCTTTGGCGAGGTGTCTGGCTCGGTTGATCCAGCCGAACGTCCATTCGACGACCCCACGCTTGGGCAACACGATGAAGCACTTCATTTGCTGTCATTGCGTTGACGACGTGACGGAGATACGGCTTGCTAAGAAGGCGGCGCGCTGGGCCTCGTCGCCGTTGTAGCCTGAATCGAGGAGAAACTCATCGTCACGAACGGGCTCTTGCGGCGCACCTCGCACAAGAGGGGTGCTTATGACACAGTAAAACTAACAGTCCGTTGACGAAGTCGAACGCGCCTGATTCCGTGACCTGAGGGGCTTGGGCGAGAATCAGCGATGGCGATGGGGCGATCAGAGGCTGTTCAGGATGATCTGATGGCGACGTGGGCGGAGATGCCGCGCTCGCCGGGAGACGCGTTCTACGAACGCTTGCAGGACCTGCTTCGGGAAACTGGGTTCGACGCGTTCGTTGAAGGGGTTTGCAAGCCGTATTACGCGCCGCGGATGGGCGCGCCGTCGCTTCCGCCGGGGCGGTATTTCCGCATGCACATGATCGGCTACTTCGAGGGGATCGACAGCGAGTGCGGCATCGCGTGGCGTTGCGCGGATTCGTTCTCGCTGCGCGATTTCCTGCGGCTGTCGAACCGGGAGAAAGTTCCCGACCATTCCTGGTACGCGCTCGCGTCTGCCGCACGAGGCGCACGAGACGGTGTTCGGCTGGGTGCTGAGGCTCGTGGCCGAGCGCGGCCTTGTGAAGGGCGAGCGGATCGGCGTCGACGCCGCGTTGCGCGCGATCGTGCGGTGCGACAGCGGCGAGAGCTACCGCGCGATGCTGACGCGGATGGCGCAAGAGAGCGGGATCGAGACGCCGACGGCCGAGAATCTGGCGCGCTTCGACCGCAAGCGCACGGGCAAGACGCTGTCGAACGCCGACTGGAAAAGTCCGACCGACCCTGACGCCAGGATTGCCAAGATGAAGGACGGAACGACGCATCTGGCCTACAAGCCGGAGCACGCGGTCGATCTCGACACCGGCGTCGTCGTGGCGGCGCCCATCCATCCGGCCGATGAAGGCGATACGACGACGCCTTCGCCGACGCTGGGCGCCGACGCGCGCAACCTCGCCGCGGTCGGGCTGGCGCCGAGCGAGGGTGCGCCCTGCGTCGTCGTCGCCGACAAGGGGTATCACGCGCGGGAACAATTGAAGGCTCTGGAAGGCGGCGTGTGGAAGACGCGCATCGCCGAACCCGAGCCGTCCAAGGGCTACCTGCGTTGGCATGGCGACGAAGCGGCGCGCAAAGCGGTCTACGCCAATCGCGTGCGGCTGAGATCGGATATCGGGCGCGAGACCATGCGCCGACGGGGAGAAATGGTCGAGCGTCCTTCGCCCATGTCCTCGATCGCGGCGGCATGCGTCGAACATCGCTGCGCGGACGGAGAACCTCCACAAGCGCTATCTGATCCACGTCGGCGGGTTCAGTCTCGGGGTCCTGATGCGCGCCCTCTACGGTCAAGGGACGCTTCCAATCCGACGCGGCGCTGGCTTTCGGCCTGATCGCCACCGCCGACGGGGAACTCGCCACAATCGTCATCGTCGCCGCAGATCCGACGCGGGCCTGAAAAACGGGACTTCGTCAACGGGCTCCTAATTTTACTGTGTCATAAACATTTGAGGTGATGGTTTCGATTCACGCCTGATTCGGAGGGGCTGGTGGATCGAAGCGCAGAGGGAGCTGGGAACGAATCTCGGTTAGCGTCTTATTTGGAGCGCTTGGCGTCGAGCCTGGGGCACGCGGATCGGCGGGCGCCGTTTGGCTCATACTGCAAAGGGCTTATCCTTCCCGGCGAGCGCAAGAGCGTCGAGCCGATTGCCGCCCGCGTCGAGCCCAGCCGGGTTCAAGGGGCGCATCAATCGCTGCACCATTTTGTTGCGAACGCCGATTGGTCGCAGGAGGCCCTGCTGCGGCAGGTTCGAACCTTTGTTCTGCCTGCGATCGAAAAGAGCGGCGGAGTCAGAGCTTGGATCGTCGACGACACGGGATTCCCGAAGAAGGGGGTTCATTCCGTTGGCGTCGCCCGGCAGTATTGCGGGCAACTCGGCAAGCAGGACAATTGTCAGATTGCGGTGTCGTTGTCGGTAGCCAACGAGCACGCGAGCCTGCCGATCGCCTTTCGGCTCTATCTTCCCGAGGATTGGGCGGCCGATCCCGTTCGCCGGGCCAGAGCCGGCGTGCCCGAGGACGTCGTGTTCAAGACCAAACCGCAAATCGCGCTCGACCAGATCCGCGCCGCGCGCGCCGAGGGCGTGCCGGAAGGGGTGGTGTTGGCGGACGCCGGTTACGGGATCAACACGGCGTTCCGAGCGGCGCTGACGCGCATGGGCCTGACTTATGTTGTCGGCGTTCAGTCGTCGGTCCGGCTTTGGCCGCCGGGAGCGGGGCCGCTCCCGCCGAAGGCCTGGACCGGGCAAGGTCGACCCCCGACGCTGATGCGGCGCGACACGCAGAACCCGCCTCAGTCGGCCGAGCAACTCGCCAAGTCGCTGCCGGCTGACGCCTGGCGGGACGTGGCATGGCGCGAAGGCGTCGACAAAACGCTTCGTTCCCGCTTCGCCGCTGTGCGGGTTAGGCCCGCGCATCGCGACTACTGGCGTTCGCACCCCTATGCCGAAGAGTGGCTGCTCGTCGAATGGCCGCAGGACGAAAGCGCGCCGACCAAATACTGGCTCTCGACCCTGGCAGCGGATCCAGCCTTCGCGAGGCTCGTGGAAACTGCCAAACTGCGCTGGCGGATAGAGCGCGACTATCAGGAACTCAAGCAGGAACTGGGCCTCGATCACTATGAAGGTCGAGGCTGGCGAGGCTTTCACCACCACATGGCGCTCTGCGTCGCAGCCTACGGATTCCTGGTCTCCGAACGGAGTCTGATTCCCCCCTCAGACGACAAAACCCTCGTCATCAAAACGTCTCGCCTCTCCAACGGTTTTCGACCCCGCGGATCCCCCGATCCGCACAGAACGCCACGTCAAATCGTCCATCACAAGCATCCGCATTAGGTTGGCCCGAACTATCGCCCGGCGACTGCCCCGATGCCCCTGTTGCCAAAGAGCCAACTTGTGACACAGTAAGACTAAGCGGTAGAACCGGTTCTGCACCGTCGTGAACGGCGGAAAGTCGTTGGGAAGCCGCCGCCAAGGCAACCCGCACGGATCAAATAGAACAGCGCGTTCTCGCGCGCGGATGGCCGCTTGCGTCCTCGACTCTTGGGCGCCGTATGCAACGGAAAAATCAACGCGAATTCCGACTCCGACAACGCTTGAATAGCGCTCGCGCATCATATCATGCTTTGCCCGATCGGCCTTGCTCCTCGACGTCGCGAATCTCCAGAAGTCTTTGCAAACTCCGGGGAATCAGGCCTCGCGAGGCCGGTCAATCAATTTCAGCGCGTGCTCTCATGCTGCAAAAAACTATGCAATTCCACGTAATGTTTCGGACAGATGCTTAACAAGGCTCGTCGAAGAATACTTTGGCCCCCTCGGAATTTAAGCCAGTCAACTAATTCGCAGAGTGCTTTGATTACTAGTCAAGCTCAATGTTTACGTTATTGTTATTGCCAATTTGACCGAGGTAAACGAGGGCTGCGACTAATATTGCTTCGAATTTTCCTTCTGCACATAATTCAGAGCGCTATTTGGCGCTAAGGGTGGAGTAAATATATGGTGACGATATGCATCGAAAAGCTGAGAACCGGCATATGGTTTCTCCAGCGTCCGAGCCATTGGAACCACGCTGCGCAGCTTGTCAAACGTAAGTGGCTTCCAAATCGGGACAGGCCGGCGGACGAACACGCAGCGCGAGCTTGGGCTAAGGCGCGGGCAGTTTCCCTCGCCGATGCGCTGGTCCCGCTGGGATTAGCAGTGCCTGGCGCGCCGCTGCCCTGCCTTCCAGCCGCATTGCTCGAGGAAGCACGTGATTCCGCAATGCGATCAGGTGTACGTATGGGCGGGCCCGGTGATCTCAATCTCCTCTATGCAGCCACACTTCTCTTGGGAGCGCGGCGCATCGTGGAGACGGGTGTTGCTTATGGTTGGTCAACCCTAGCAATCCTTGCGGCGCTTAACGGCCGGGAAGGTGTAAAACTCGTTAGCGTCGATATGCCATATCCAAAAATGAATAACGAACCTTTTGTTGGCATCGTAGTGCCGGACCGCCTACGCGGGCCGTGGCAGATCATCCGGGAGCCAGATCGCAAAGGCATTGTGAAAGCAATCGCTCGCGCCGGCGGGATCTTAGACCTGTGCCATTACGATTCCGATAAGTCATGGTGGGGGCGGCAATATGGCTACCCGCTTTTATGGAATGCGTTGAGGTCAGGCGGGTTATTCATCTCTGATGATATTCAAGATAACATGGCCTTCGCGGAATTTGCCGCCGCGCGACAGGTAGCCTGTTTCGTAACAGAATTTGATGGAAAATACGTAGGGATAGTAAGAAAGCCTTGATATCCTCTGTCCCGACGGACGCCATTCAACCTCGCCTCGCATGGCCAAGCTGCGCGGGCGCCGGCTGGCCGATACTGCCGCTGGCAATTTAAAAAGTCTAATTGGAAAGCTGATCGAGAGATACTTCCGGCAAGTTGATCGCAATGGGCAAGCGAGCTCTTACTTAGCGTCACTTACGATGGGATGTTGATCCTGCTCGCCGGGTGCAAGCGCTCCTTGATGCGTCCCCACTCATCACACCTATCCGAACCCGCGAGCCGTTATATGCCAAATCCGTATAACAGTCTGGAGAATCCGAAGGCGCGCGTGCTCTGCCTTACGCAAGACCTCGGCAGAGGCGGCGGAGCCGAGCAACTATTAGCTGGTCTGCTACCCGAATTGCGCAATCATGGCTATCAATGCGAACTCGTCGCGCTTTGCGACTGGCCTGACGACATTGGCTATCTGCTGGAGGAGCAGGGTGTCGCAGTTCAACGCTTCCATCTCTCGCACCGCTGGCATTTCCTTGCAGGGATACGGAAATTGCGTGTCCTGCTCGCCACCAGCACATACGACCTAGCCTGGGGACACCTGTTTGACGGCAATCTTTATGCCACTTTTGTCCAATGGCTCGCTCCAAACACGAAATCGGTCATCACCTTACACACGGAAGGCTATTCGGAATCGCCGCCGCGAACCATTAAGGGACGCATGTTCGTATTCCTAGAGAAGTTGCTGCTCTCGCGGACAGCGGCGAAAGTCGCCGTTTCGGCTGCAGTGGCGCGCGATTTCGAAGCCTTTTTCGGCTGGCGCGACATTGCCGTCATACACAACGGCGTGGTCGCCAGCGAGGTCCCGCCGCCGCCGGACGACGCCCGGCGGATGCAAATTCGGGCGGGATATGGTGTATCGCCCGAAGATTTCATGATCGTGACGCCGTCACGCTTCATCCCCAAGAAGGGCCACGCGGTCCTCCTCGACGCGCTGGACATATTGAACCGGGAGAAATCGTGGCTGCCCAAACTGGTGGCCCGGGGCCTTGTCACGCCATTGCTCGACCGACTCCGCGCGCAGGCAGATGAACTCGGTTTGAGGGACGCGGTTGATTTTGCGCCACCTGTGCCGCACAGCCAGCTTTTTCCACTTATTCAGTCTGCCGACGCTGTTGTTATTCCCTCCTTGCGAGAACCTTTCGGAATCGCCGCAGCGGAAGCCATGTTGCTCCGCGTTCCGGTTGTGCTTACTCGGGTCGATGGCTTTCTCGAATTGGTGGGCGAGAGCGGGGGCGCAGTCATGGTTTCTCCCAACGACCCCAGGGGTCTCGCGGACGCGATCTGGTTGCTGAAGTCAAATCCGGAATTGCGCTCGCGGTTGGCGGAACGCGGACGAGCGCGGATTGCGGAGAATTTCGAAATGTCCGTCTGCGCTTCGAAGTGGGCGCGGCTGTTCGATCGCCTAATCTCGCCGCCCTAAGCCAGAGCCAACTCGAACCACCACAAAAGGCGATCAGTGGCCGGGTTGCGCCGGCACGAGGGCAGGCGCCTGATAACTCGCCGTCTACCCCATTCTTTGGCACTATCTCATGAGAGTGGCCCGGGCCCTTCTCTGCTCATCTCGAGACCTCCACGGGGCCGCACGATTTGTCGATCCGACTCTGTTGGGCTTGCCGCCAATCGAGCCAGGATCCTGGAACGCAAAGGTTGGATGCTGGCACTCGGACTGCCCCGCAATCGTGCGGTTTCGTGGAGCGACTTGACGGCGGCCCGGTCCCTTGCGCGAGAAAACGCGGCTGCTTGGGCGGTCGATGGTGAGGCGAAGCAAGCCCCGCGCACCAAAACCCTCGGTTGACAAGCTTTGGTCGTGGTCGGCAACGCTCCAATCCCACCAGGACGGTTCCAAAATGCGGCGAGTGTTTATTACCGGAACGGGCGGCTTTATTGGCTACCACCTCGCGCGGCGACTCCTTGACGAAGGATTTCGCGTGGGCGGCTATGACGGCATGACCGACTATTACGACGTCGCTCTCAAGCGCCGGCGTCACCAATTGTTGCGAGACCACGGAGCGCACTCGTTGACCGAGGCGATGCTCGAGGATGACGCCAAGTTCTGGCCGGCGATAGAAGAATTTTCTCCCGAAGCGATCGTTCACCTCGCCGCTCAAGCGGGTGTGCGTTTCAGCCTCGAGAATCCGCGCTGCTACATTGACAGCAATGTGATCGGGACCTTTAACGTTATGGAGGCGGCGCGAAAGCTCAAAGTCAATCATTTGCTGATCGCTTCAACATCGTCGGTTTACGGCGCCAACGAGAATATGCCGTTCAAGGAAACGGGGAAGGCGGACACGCAACTAACGATCTACGCCGCCACGAAAAAAGCAAATGAGTCGATGGCGCACGCTTACGCACATCTGTGGGATTTGCCGACCACCGTGTTTCGCTTTTTCACCGTCTATGGTCCCTGGGGCCGGCCCGACATGGCGCTGTTTAAGTTCGTCGACGCGATCCTTGAAGGCAGGCCGATCGATATTTACAACAATGGGGACATGTATCGCGATTTTACCTACGTTGGCGACCTGGTCAGCGGCATTCGATTGCTTATCGACGCTGTCCCCTCCCGTCCCGCGAGCGCGGCCGGAATTGTTCCTGGCGACTCGCTGAGTCCAGTGGCGCCGTTTAGGATCGTCAACATCGGCAACTCGACCAAGGTCAGACTTCTCGATTTCGTCGAGGCGATTGAGGCGGAGTTGGGTCAGAAGGCGATCCGCAACTACATGCCCATGCAAATGGGCGACGTGCCGGCAACCTGGGCGGATGCGACGCTCCTTCAGCGTCTGACCGGTTATCAGCCACAAACCAATATCCGAGAAGGCATCGCCCGATTTGTCGAGTGGTTTCGAGAGTATTATGACAAGTAACGATCTGGTTGATCTCGAACTTGCATTGCACCGCTTCGGATGCCGCAGAGCTTTTCTATGATACGAGCCTCTCGCCTTCAACGAGGTCAGGCGCGGTGCGTCAGCGCGGCAGCAAGCTTGCCGGCCTTATCAACGCGGCCTCGGTGGCAAGGGCGCCGCGGCCGGCATGGCGCCGCAAAGAGGTTGGCGGATCGCTTTCGCCAATTGTTTTCGTGGTCGGTTCCGGCTCTCCGTGGCCGTCCAGCGATGACGGCGCTTGATAGGCCGACCATTCTCTATCTCACCTACGACGGGCTTTTGGAGCCTCTCGGCCAAAGCCAGGTTCTCGCCTATATGGAGAAGCTCGCCCGCGAATGGCCAGTCCATATTGTTTCGTTCGAAAAGACTAAGGATCGTCGGGACAAGGCGCGGATGGAGACGATGGGCGCGCGGCTGTCCGCGTCAGGTATCAGCTGGACACCGCTGACCTACCACAAATCCCCTTCGATCCCGGCTACGGCCTATGACATCGCGCAGGGCGCGCTTGTCGTTTTTTGGTTGGCCTTGCGGCGCAGGGCGGCGATCGTGCACGTGCGAAGCTACGTCCCGGGGTTCATCGCGCTTCCGACGAAACGATTCACGGGCACGAAGCTCCTCTTCGATATCCGTGGCTTTTGGGCCGACGAGCGCGTCGACGGGGGGCTGTGGCCGAACGGCGGGGGCGTCTATCGCTTGGCCAAAAATCTCGAGCGACTTCTCCTCGAGAGCGCCGATCACATTGTGACGCTAACTCAAGCTTCCGTCCCGGAGTTAAGGCGCTACCCCTGTCTCAAACGCCCTATAGCACCGCTTTCGGTTATTCCTACTTGCGCCGATCTCTCTCGTTTTCGCCCGCAAGCGAGTAGGAGCCAGGAGCAATTTACGCTCGGCTATGTCGGGTCGGTCGGAACCTGGTATCTTCTCGACGAAATTCTGACCTTTTATCTGACGCTAATAGACGCGCGCCCCGAGGCGCGCCTTCTCTTCGTCAATCGTAACGAACATGCTCTCATACGCGAGTCTTTGGCGCGGCGTGGAATATCGTCCGAGCGAGTTGAGATCGTGTCAGCCGAACATGAGGACGTCCCACGCCAAATCGCGCGGATGCGCGCCGCAGTTGCGTTTTACAAGCCCTCTTATTCAAGAGTCGCGTGCGCGCCGACGAAACTTGCTGAGTATCTGGGTTGCGGAGTTCCGTGTATCTGCAATGTCGGGGTCGGAGACGTGGAGGAGGTCTTGGAGGGAAAGCGCGTTGGCGTGGCCTTGCGTGATTTTTCGCCGGCAGATCATAAAAACGCCGTGGATCGTTTGCTCGCCCTCTGCAACGAGCAAGAGCTGAGAAGCCGTTGCATCGCGACAGCACGCGAGCTCTTCTCACTTGAAGCCGGCGTGGAAGCCTATCGCCAAATCTACCTTGAGCTTTGTGGGATAGAAGTTCCGACTCAAAACAAGCGTGGGTTGGATACAACATGAGCAGGTGACGCCGCGCGCGGTCAAAACGCGCAATACCGTCGCTCCCGAAGGCAGCCAGATTTCGGGCATTTTATCGGCGAGCTGGGCCCTACAATAGCCGCCCTCGCTCTTTCCCTTGTTCCACTTGCCGTTTGCGCCTTCTTCTGGCTCGCAGAAAGGCAAGGACCCAATGATTCAGCGCAAGTCCGCGTTGGAACGTTGGAACGGGGCGCCAGCCCCATCTCCGCGAGGCACTGTCCAAAGAATCGGGGCCAGCTCTGCCGCCAACGAAGGTGGTGTTGTCACGAAAATCCTGTATAATTTCAGCATGAGCCCGGATGTCTTTCGACTTTTACAAAATCATTGGGCTTTTCGGAGCGCGGTCGCAGATCGGCCTGCTGTTATGCGCCTTTGGCCTCGCGCTGTGCTTTACCTGTTTCCGCGATCGCGGCCTCCGCTTCGCGACCGCAGGCGCGGGGATGCTTGTCGTTATGGCCTTCACGCCACTCGGTCACTTTCTCAGCGTTCCGCTGGAGACGCGATTTCCAGCGCCACCCGAGGATCGCCCGCCGCCAGATGGCGTGATTGTGCTCGGCGGCTCCGTCGATGTGCCTCTTGCCGCCCAGGTTGACCGTGTCGTTCTCACCGACTCCGCCGAAAGGCTGACTGCGCCGGTCGGCCTGCTGCTTCGCTTTCCGAAGGCGCGCCTGGTGTTCACCGGCGGCGCGGCAGTTGTGGCGCATGGCTCTACTTTCACCGAGGCTGGAATGGCTAAGCGCTTCTGGCGCGACATGGGGCTCGATCAGGGCAATGTCCTCTACGAGGACCGTTCCAGCAACACATACGAAAACGCCGTGTACACTCGCAACCTCGTCAAACCGAAGCCCGGCGAGCGCTGGCTGCTCGTCACCTCGGCCATGCATATGCCTCGCGCCGTCGGCGCCTTCCGGCGAGCCGGTTTTCCCGTGATCGCTTATCCGGTCAATTATCGAACGAATGGAAGCCTATGGAGTGTGAGCATCCCGTCGAATAAATTGCGGGCCCTCCAGCTCGTAGATGAGGCGACACACGAATGGTTCGGGCTGGCGGTCTACTGGCTAACCGCCAAGACTGACACACTGTTCCCGGCACCCTGAAGCGCCCTCGGTAATAGAGCGCCCGAATGCCGGCCAACCCTGTGGTTCGCCGTGGCGCGACCCGCTCAGATTGGGGGGCATCGCGACGGCACGCGAGTTTTTCCCGCTCGAAGACGGTGTTGTGAAGACTAACTCCGACAGCCAAATTGCCACGCTGGAAGTGGGTGAGAGGAAGAAGCCGGGATACGCTTACGTACGATTTGAATGGACCTCTATGAGCGCTCTCCCAGTCTCGGAAATATCGTGCCGACATCGATGGACTTCGAGCAGTCGCCGTCCTGCCGGTTGTCCTTTACCATGCCGTTTCGTGGAGACCGGCAGAAGCTTTCCGCCTTGAATGTCTTCAGTACTTCACACTTGGTCCTTGTCGGTGGATGCGCGCTGGATGCCGTTCGGGGAACTGTCGATACTACGACGTGGGCGCTCAAAGAGGCGAGATTGCGATAGCTTGCCAAGTCTGCCCTTTTGGCTCCGGGACACGCCCACCTGGTCACCGTGTGTTAGTGCCCTATGACGATGGGCTTGAGCGTGGCCTCCCTTTTATAGCGAAGCGTCTTGAGAAAAAGCAGGAGCGCCAACCCGCTAGTATAAATCATATAATGGGAATACCGGAAGTCAGCGCCGGGGGCGAACAGGAACAACCCGCCTTCATGGGCAAGTCCGCTCGCGGCAATGAGGGCAATCTCGATCCGCTCTAGGGTGCGAAATGCGAGACAGGCCCCGATCAACAGCACGGTCAGCACCAGATAGCACCACGGCTGCCAGAAAAACGTTTGCTCCGACAAATGGGCCAACACCCAGTTCACGCCCTTCTGGAAGACGTTGAGTTCCGGACTGCGGTAGCCATAAATGTGCTTGACCCAGCCGGGAAATCCGTTTGGTTTCATGAAGACCATGCCCGACTGATCGTGGTGGAAGCCGCTAATCACCTGAAACACGCTTATCCTATGCCGTAGCCAGGCAAGCGGATGATGGAAGACGGTCTCGAGCCACAGATTCATCAGGGCGCGCTGATCCTGCGCGGAAAGGTCCGACTCTCCGACTATGATGTTTGGTTGCGCTTTCGTGAACGGCTCGGGCCGGAATGCCGGGTGTTCCAGCTGAAACAATGTCTCAACGTTAGCCGGGTTATAGGTGAGGATAAGGTTTTCGAGCGATCCGCTGCCCCTCACCTGCGCCGGCAAACGATCGTAGATAGCTTTTTGTTCATCCGCATCCGGCAGCCCGTGGATTACTCCGGCGATGTCAAAGAAAGCACACAGATGCCACGTTAGCGCCCTATGTGATGTGAGGGCGTTGTTAACGAGCATTGCTCCGAACAGCATGGCTGCAAAAGCCAAACCTCCAATCACGCTGCCGGCGACGAATCGGCGCGGGCTTCGATCGGCGCCGAGGCCGCGCACGACGCCCAACGCGACAAGGGGCATGACGGCGATGAGGGCATTATGGCGACACAGAATGGCCGCGAACAAGAACATCGAGCCAAGCGCGAATTTGGCGATGGACCGATATCCTGTCGCCGTCAAGACGGGTTTTATGGCTCCCGCCATGCCAATCGCCAGTGTGAGGAACGCCCACATTAAGACGTCCGTCCATATGGCCCCTGAAATCCCGAATATTGGTGGGTAGAAGACAAGCAGACATGGCGAAAGCCGGAGAATCGGATGAGCATCCGAAAACCAGAACAAGGAAATCAGATAAGTCCCGCACCATACGAGTGCCGTTTCAACTATCAGCATGCCAAAGGGGCCAGGAATAATTCTATCTGTGAGATGCCATAGGAAGGCCAGAAATGGCGGATGCAGGTCTGCATACACGCCGGCTCGCGCCTCTAGCAATTGTTGAACGGAGTCATAATTCATGAAGCCGGGATAGTTTATGACGAGCGAGAGAATGAATCCGGCGAGGCAGATCGAAAGGACCAGGGCCGCCGATCGCCCTGCTGGCGCGAGGATCTTTTTGTCGTCGATCGTTTCGCGTTGGAAACTTGCGCCGGTTGGCCGCCGGATGTGCATTACACCATGGACTTCGTCCATCACTTCCTCCTCTCGGACTCCAAAACATCGATGAACATTTTGTGGTCCGTTTCTTGTTCCTTGAGCAAGCTGCGCATCTTCGAACCCTTCGACCATCGTGTCCGCAGCGATGTTCAATAATCTGGCGTTCTGAATTAGCCAAGAGCGGTAAGCGTGCGACGAACCGATTCACTGAATCAGGACTCGCGATGTCGCACACAGTCGTAAAACTGCAGTCTCGATGGTTTCGCTTAGCGTGTCGCAAGGGAAACTCGGCCCTATCTTCCGAGCCGGCGGCATCCCCATTGCTATAAGCGACCCCGGCAAGATCGCGCAGCCGGCCGTGATCTGCGCGCTCGGCTGGCGCTTTATGGGGTAAGCTGGGCGCAGGGGGCTAGATTACATGTTCGCCGGAGATAGGGTGACCCGTCTCGCATTATGCAGGCTTATCGAGGGTTGCGCCGGGGTTTCCGGCGCCGAGCCTCATGCATAGGAGACGGGTCTTGGATAAAGCTATCATATATGTCGGTCTTGACGTGCACAAGGACACGATCGCGGTGGGGCTTGCCGAGGCGGGCGTGCGCGGCCATGTGCGCGAGTATGGGAAGATCGCGAACACGCCGGTGGCTGTGAAGTCACTGGCAGCGAAGCTGTCGCGCGTTGGGAGCGCGCTTCGGTTCTGCTACGAGGCCGGACCCTGCGGCTATGGGGTTCAACGGCAGTTGACCCTCGCCGGGCATGAGTGCGTCGTCGTGGCTCCGTCGCTGATCCCGCGCAAACCAGGAGATCGGATCAAGACCGACCACCGGGACGCGATCAGCCTGGCCAAGCTGCATCGGGCGGGCGAACTCACGGCGGTCTGGGTCCCGGATCCGGCCCATGAGGCGATCCGCGATCTCGTGCGCGCCCGTCTGGCGGCGGTCCGCGGTCTGCGTCAGGCCCGTCAGCAACTCTCTGGCTTTCTCCTGCGTCATGGCCATCACTACCATCGGCCGGCGTGGACATTGATGCACCGTCGCTGGATGGCCGGACTGAGATTCGAGCAAGCGGCACATCACATCGTGCTGGAAGACTGCATCGCCGCAGTCGAGGTGGCGACGGCGCGGCGAGATCGTCTGGAAGCTCATATCGAGGCGGCGCTGCCGAATTGGTCGCTGGTCCCGGTGGTGCGCGCCCTACAAGCGCTGCGCGGGATGGCTCTGGTCGCGGCGGCGACGGTAATCGCCGAACTCGGCGACATCACCCGCTTCGCCAATCCCCGCCAGCTCATGGCGTATCTCGGTCTGGTTCCGTCCGAGCACTCCAGCGGCGCCACACGCCGCCAAGGCGGCATCACGCGGCTCTATCTGCGTGCACTGGGTCCTGGGCGCCTCTTAGGTCGCGTCAGGCGCGGCCGATGAGGCCCAAACGCTCCGATTCCCTCACCGCTCACTCTTCGCGCTGCTTCACCCCGAATTCCGGCAGTTTTCGCACGGTCTGCATGAAATAGGATCGACGCCATTCGACCTGTCTCGATACGACTACAGCTCGGCGGTTTCACCAACTCGTCGGCGATCGCTTGCGCGCTCGACATGCGCCAGCGCGGCGAGTTGATCGAGCGCTCCTTCGCTCATGTCCTCGATCGCGGCGGCATGCGTCGAGCCTGGCTGCGCGGACGGGAGAACGCTACCTGATCGATGTCGCCGGGTTCAATCTCGGCGTCCTGATGCGCGCCATTTACGGTCAGGAAACGCCGAGGGAGGCCGCAGAAACCCTATCCGCCCTGATCATCGTTCTCAGAACCGAAGCAGCGCTTGTCTTCGCCCTGATCGCCGCCGTCGACGGCGAACTCGCCGCAATCGTCACTGTCGCTGCAGACCCGACGCGAAACTGAAAAACCGGGACTTCAACGGGCTGATAACCCGTGAGGACGGCGGGATCGCTTGGGTCTTTCGGTTGATGTCGGAGGTTACCCGTGTGTCATGTGCGCTCCCAGAAATTCGTTCATGAGGGCGTCGCCGAATGTTCTCCAACGTTCCTCAGCGCACAATAGATAGTTTCTGACGCCCGAGCGATCGAGCGCTGGGGTTTCGATTAGTCCTCTTCCGTCGTAAATAGCGAAGTAGCGATAGCCATTTCCATCAAGGGATTTCGAGATCGCGGTGCCGATTTCGCGGTTTAGGATTTCAATCAGTAGCGTTGGCCGGTCTTTTGCAAGATGGCGTTGCATGCCCGCCAGAACCGCCGGCTCGTGTTTCTCCACGTCTATCTTAAGAAGATCGACCCGTGGCCAGCCGAGCTCGGCGAACACATTGTCTAAGCAAGCAGCGCGAACCGGCACTCGGATTAATTCGTATCCCTCGAGCATGGACGCGTCGAGCGAGGCTGAATAGCCAGGCTCGCCTTCGGTGTCGAAAAGGATGGCTTCGCCGTTGGCATCCGACGCGGCGATCTGCAAGGCACAAATGTTAAAATGATTCAGAGCTATGTTGGCCACCAGCCTCTCGTATATCCGCGAAACCGGTTCGATTGCGACAATCCGTGCGCGTGGGTTGACCGCGCCGGCTGCCAACGAGTAGACGCCCGTGTTGGCGCCGACGTCGGCGATGAACTCGGCGCTTCGTACGAGCGCCCGCCACAGTAGTAGCTCCGCGCCTTCCCATCCACGCCCGAAGCCGGTCCAAAACAAATCGTTTTCGACCTGATAGCCGTAATGGTTGATTATGAAACTCGCTTGGTCAGAGACGTGAACTTTTATAGGGCCGATGAAGTGGAGATGCTGGTAGAGCGCACGACCAGGATGAAATAATTCCCGAAGCGCCACAAAAAGCGCGGGGTAACGCCGTACGGGCGAAACGAGGCGGCGGATAGCGGCCCTCATCTAATAATCCTGTACGCTCTTAGGCTGAACTTGGGGCCTTCGGACGCCAATTCATAGCGGGAGCGTGGCCAAGGAATCGGTCCATGAGCGTCGTCAGTCGCCTGAATCACGTCCCGCAACCCAAGAAAGTGGCCGCGCCGAACCCCTCTGAGCCGACATTCTCCAGATGGAGGCCCCAGGGCGGCCAACTTTGCGTCAGCCGGCGGCTATTTTCAAGTCGGAAGCCTTTTCGTTGGCTGCCGATGCAGTTCGGAGTACCCGCGTCGCGACCTCTCTCATGGTTTTTGCATGGTTCTTTGTTGGAACGTGCAGCATGACGCCTCATGCTGTTGGCGTGACCCGCGGGCGGTCGCAGTTTGGCGATCAACCAGAGGATGTCAGCGAAGAGGTTCCTCGGAATGGCGACCTCGGCCATCTGGAACCCGACATAGCGCCCGTGGCTCACGACCTTCGCGCCAATCTTGATAAGTTTCTCCTTGAGGCTCGTCAGCGACCAGTCTTTAATCGGCTCGGGCGTGGCGAGCGTGCGCAGGAAGTTGCCGAGACTATAGACGAGGGCATGAAGCTGGAGCCGTACAGCGTTGAGAGCCGCGTCCATCGGATCGCTCTCTCTTGAAAGGCAGGGTCTCCTTATTTAGGGCGTCAACGCGCGAGCGCGGGGGCGGGCGTAACGGGTTAAATGCAAGTACCCGCCATACTCGCCATTGTACAGTGGCCATGGAGGCTTCCTCGTCGGAAGGCCACGCCGACTGACTAGCAGATACAACACGTATAATAGGACGTCGCCAGTCCTCTGCGCGACCCGGCCGCCCTGTGGAGACCCAGATTAGCGTGCACCCGAACAACAGCCGCGCCAGCCGGATCGTGCGCCCAATCACGTTCTGGCCGCCCCAACCCCAACAGGAAAGCTTTCTCCTAGTAAGCGGGCGTGGCAGGCGCATGCAAGTCGTGAGTCCGAATAGCGTGCCCATGGCGGTCGCGTGCTACTTAGTGTAACGACTCTAACGCTCCGAACCGCCTCACGGAGAAGAATCGGAATGTTAGAGTCGTTACACTAGAGGACTCGCGCGGGCGCAAGGGTGCAAGTATTTCCAGGCTTTGGACGATCCTTCCTAGCCGAACCTCCCTGGGCGAGACAAACAAGCTTGTAGGCTCTTCATGAACGATCTTTCCAGCTCAAGCGGCGAGACGGCAGTCGGTCTCCGACCCTCGGATGCCGAGCGGCCCCTCGTCGTCGATCTCGATGAGACGCTCGTCCAGACGGATCTCCTGATCGAGTCTCTGTTCGCTTTCCTCAGCGCCAATCCCCTGCGCGTCTTGTCGACGCCCGGATGGCTGTCGTCGATGGGCCGCGCGCGGCTCAAAGCCGAAATCGCTCGGGAGACGCCGATCGACGTCGCGCGGCTTCCGTACAACCCACACGTCTTGTCCCTGATCAGCGAGGCGCGTGCATCGGGCCGTCGCGTCTATCTCGCGTCGGCGAGCAACGAGCGCTATGTCGAGGCGGTCGCGAACCACCTCGGCGTATTCGACGGCTGGTTCGCATCCTCCGGGGATGAAAATCTCAAATCCTCGACCAAGGCCGCTCGGCTCACTGAGATCTTCGGCGAACGTGGATTCGACTACGTCGGCAACGAAGGCGCCGACCTTGCGGTCTGGTCCGTCGCAAAACATTGTATCGCAGTTTCACCGTCGCAGGCCGTGAAGGCGGCGCTGATGAAGATCGACGCGAATGCGTCGATCCTCAATCTCTCGGCAGGCGGGCTTCGAGCCTGGCTCAAGCTGCTCCGCGTTCATCAATGGGCGAAGAACGCGCTGGTCTTCGTGCCCGCCTTCGCCGCCCATCGGTTCGACGCAGCCTCAGTCATGCAAGCCTTCATCGCGGCGGCGTCGTTCTCGCTCGCGGCATCATCGATATACATTTTGAACGACCTGGTGGACCTCGACGCCGATCGAGGGCATCGAAGCAAGCGCCTGCGCCCGATCGCCGCCGGAACAGTGTCGATCCGCAAGGCCCTCGTCGCATGTCCGCTACTGCTGCTGCTCGCCTTCGCTCTCGGCCTGCTGCTGCCCTCGTCGTTCCTTGCGGTCCTTGCGGCGTACCTGGCGCTGACGACCGCCTACACCTTTTATCTCAAGCGCATGACGATGGTCGACATCGTCACGCTTGCGTCGCTCTATACGCTCAGGGTGCTCGCTGGCGCCGCCGCGGTGGCGGCCGTTCCATCGGAATGGATCCTCGCCTTTTCCATGTTCATCTTCACCTCGCTCGCCCTGATGAAGCGATATGTGGAGTTGACGGCTAGGCTGGACGCCGCGCTGCCGGACCCCACAAACCGCAATTACCGCAAGTCAGATCTCGCCACGCTTGCGGCATTGGCCGCTGCCTCCGGGTTCAATGCCGTAACCGTGTTCGCGCTTTATATTTACTCCGAAAAGGTGCATACACTCTATCGGCATCCCGAGGCGCTATGGCTCATCTGCCCGATCCTCCTCTACTGGGTCGGTCGGGCATTGATCTTGGCCGACCGCCGCCTTATGGACGACGATCCAATCATGTTCGCGCTGAAAGACCGAGTGAGCCTGCTTTCTTTCGGGTTGATCGCGGCCATCATGGTCGCGGCGGCATGACGGCGAGCGCCGCGCGGATGGAATGGGCGAGACCTGAGAGCGCCAAGGCGACTGAACTTGCTGCGCCAGTTCCTTGAGCGGAGCGATATCGTCTCGTGGGGCCGGGTGGACCGGCGGCGGCAATATTGGACCCGCCCTCGATTCCGCGACGAACTCGGTGGACTCCTCCGCGACGCGCGGTGGGCGGAGAAGCTCGCGATCGGACTGTGCCGCTCTTACGGCGACTCCTGCCTGAACAGGGCGGGCGCAGTGATAGACGCCACCGGCCTTGACCGGTTCATCGGCTTCGACTCGGCGGCCGGCCGACTGCGCGCAGAGGCAGGCGCGAGCCTGTCCCAGGTTTTGAGCCTCATCGTGCCGCAAGGCTGGTTTCTGCCCACCACGCCGGGCACGCGTTTCGTTACGCTGGGCGGCGCGGTCGCTAACGACGTCCACGGCAAGAACCACCATCGCGCGGGAACGTTCGGGACAAACGTGCTCGCCATCGGCCTCCAACGAAGCGAAGACGGACGCCTCACGCTGACGCCGGACGCTGAACCGCGTCTTTTTCGCGCGACGCTCGGCGGCCTCGGCCTCACCGGCGTCATCGAGTGGGTGGAGGCGCAGCTCTCGCGAATCCCGAGCGCGTTTCTCGACGTCGAAATCGTACCGTTCGAGAATCTCGATGAATTCTGGTCCCTGGCGGCCGAGAGCGTCGGGCCCTATGAACACACGGTCGCCTGGCTCGACTGCGCAACGCGGCGCGGGCGGGGCGTGTTCACCCGCGCCAATTGGGTCGAGTCCGGCCGCCTTGCTGTGCACGACGACCGCTCGTTCCGATCGGTCCCGTTCGATTTTCCGGGTTTTGCGTTGAACGGCTTGAGCGTCGCCGCATTCAACGAGCTCTACTACCGCGCGAGCAAAATGAAGCGGGCCCGTCAGACGCAACATTACGCGACGTACTTCTATCCGCTTGACGCCATTCTCAACTGGAACCGGCTCTATGGCGCGCGCGGAATGCTGCAATACCAGTGCGTCATCCCATGGGGCGAGGAGCGCAGCGCAATGCCGGCGCTGCTTGACGAGTTTGCTCGCTCGGGTCAGGCGTCGTTTCTCGCCGTTCTGAAGACGTTCGGCGACAGGCCTTCCCCGGGGCTTCTGTCCTTTCCCCGACCGGGGACGACGCTCGCACTCGACCTCCCGAACCGGGGCGAGGCGACGCTCGCGCTCATGGGCCGTCTCGACGCAATTGTCCGTGAGGCGAATGGAGCGCTTTATCCGGCGAAAGATGGAAGGATGCCGGCGGACATGTTTCGACTATCGTTTCCACAATGGGAGGCCTTCGCTCGGCTGAAGGATCCGACATTGAGCTCCGATTTCTGGCGGAGAGTTTCCCGGTGAGCGACGCACCGAGGCGGATCGGCATACCCTGCGCGGCTTCTCCTAACCGCGTTGCGCTTCGTTCCGGAATCCAGGTAGACCTTTACCGAGAAACCATCTACAAGAAAACCTGGACGTACCGGAGCGGAACAGGGATGTTGACCTATGATCCCACATTTTTCGATTACATGAATAAAGGCTCAACCAGTTCGGCGGCGACAATTATTCCTCTGGTTAGATCGTATTTTAAAGTCCGCAGCGTGATCGATTTCGGATGCGGACAAGGCGCTTGGCTCCGCGAGTGGAAAAGGTTCGGCGCTCTCGAAGTGCTGGGACTCGACGGCGACTATGTCAATAAGGATGCGTTACTGATCGATAAGAGCGAGCTTTTGATTTGGAATCTGACTAACCCGGTAAAAATAGGTAAGAAATTCGACTTGGTCCAAAGCCTGGAAGTCGCGGAGCACCTTCCAGAATCCGCGGCCAACATCTTCGTCGAAAGTCTGGTGAGGCACGGCGATGTGGTGTTATTTTCTGCGGCCGCTGTTGGCCAAGGCGGACATGACCACATTAACGAGCAGCCGTATGAGTACTGGCGCGATAAATTCCACGAACAAGGTTACATCTTAATCGATTGGCTACGAGAGGCGATTAGGGACAATCGAGCGGTTGAATCTTGGTATCGTTATAACACACTCTGCTTTGTCAATCGAGGATTGATTGATGGCCTGCCGCAAGATCTTCTGCTACATCGCGTCGCCAGCGCGGACCCTGTGGTCGATATATCGCCGTATCTCTATAAGGTCCGCAAGCGCATCATTAGCAAATTGCCGCCGCGGGCCACCTTCATCCTCGCGCAAACCAAAAAGCATTCCATCTTGATGGCGCGCCGCTTGAAGGGCAACTGATGAGCCGGTCAACCGTCCTCCTCCTGATTGGCGCGTCGTTCGCCGCCGCCTGCGGTCAATTGTTGTTTCGGCTCGGCGCGCGCGACCGGATTGGCCTTCTGGCGTTTTTGAATCCCTATATCGCGTTAGGTATGTTATTCTACGCGGGGGGAACGGTCGCATGGATTTACGCGCTGTCCAGAGAGCAGATAGTCGCTGTCTACGCTTTCACCGTCGTGACCTTCGTCCTCGTTTATCTCGGCGGCGTCCTTCTGCTTGGTGAGCAAATAAACGCCGCAAAAACGATGGGCGTGGCCTTGGTTATCGCCGGTCTATACTTCGTCACCAGCAACTAAACCGCAAGGTGCGCAACAGATTGGCGGCGACGCGGGCGCGGATCGTACGGCGCGAGCGGCCTCAAGAGCCTTCGCGGATCGGGTGGTTCGCGCCTTGAATGCCTCGCGAAGGGCGGCTCGCGCCTCCTCGATCGCGTCGGCGACGGCCTCGTTGTCCCGCAGGTATATGGGCGCCACGCCTATTTGCCCCTGCAGACCCGTGCCGCTCCCGGAACTGTTCCATTGATTGCCTGCATCTTGCTCGCCGTCATGTGCGGCTCAGCGAAAAAGCTCTTGAGCCCTTTGCAAAACGCTCTGACCCGTGATTCTCTTGGCTTCTCCGAGAGCGTGAGTCGTCGATGTCGCGTCGTAACTTCAGCCAACCACCGGTCGCCGACGCCTTCGTCAATACCTATTGTCGTGTGGGCGGGTTCTTGGAGGATATCGCCAAGACATTCGAGTGGGCAGCGTTTGGCGTCTTGATGGAGCGTCGAACGCCAGCATCGAACGACAATGAGACTTGGCGCGCAACTTGCCGGACACCAGTCTCTAAGTCAGTCGGCTTCCAGTCTTCCGGCAAAGCACATGATCTGTAAGTGATGTGGCCAGCATTGCTCGACTTCGCATCTAGCTTAAGATACAGCGGACGTCCAACGACCTTGCTAGCAATATTAAGCATTTCGCTGACGGACGTCGGTTTTCCGCTTGCTAGAAGAAATGTTCGAGAGTTGGAAACCGGCTTCGTCATCCGTCGAACAATAAACTCACCGATGTCAGAGGACAACACATAGTCACGCACTGTGTCGAGCCGGCCGAAAACGCGGGAGGGTACATGCTTGTTGGCGTTATCCAACAATGTATTGAGAAGGCCCAACCGACCGCGAATTCCGCTGAATCCGTAGACCGAGCTTGGCCGGTATATGTTAGCAGCCATATCGCACCGCAACTCCTCGATAAGTCGCTCTTGGGCCAACTTAGCCTCCCCATAGGGTCGCCTGGGACACGGTAGGGACTCGCCGTCCACGAAGCGCTGCCCCTCAAACAGGCCGCCAGCCGAGCTGAGCATATGAAAGTTGAACGCCACACCTGTTAGGCTGGCCTGGAGGCCCCTGGTCCAGCCGATGATATCTTCGAAGGCCTCAACCTCGGCAGCAAGCTCTTCTCGTCCAGCGAGGAAACCGGCGCGGCCAGCCGCCCAAACCACGTCGATGCGACGAAAAAGACCCGTCGCGGGAAGCAACTCCAACATGACTTGAGTGATACGACCAAGATCTACCTTCCGCTTTCGCGCGTCATGCCACGAGAGAGCAAGGTCAAGGTGTGGGTCCACTCTGCGTTTATGCAAAGCGTGTAGAACCGCACCGCCGAGGAGGCCTACACCAAAGAGCGCCACAATAGACTGTTTTTCAGCCTCCGGATGTGAGCCTACGGTCAGGATCATTCCACTTTGGACCGGAAAAATTCGGCAATCTGTGTATCAGTTGATCGGTCGACCGTAAAGAAGACGGGCTTACCATGGGCGGATTGCATAAGGTGGGACAGATACTCAAGAGCTAAAGCCACCATGAAGCTGACGTATCCGCCAAAGAACAGGATTGCTAGCATGAGAGACGCCCACCCTACCGGGATGGTGCGCGATGAGGCAACCTTTACAAATATGGTAGCAAATCCGGCGAGTATACTTATGAAAACGACTACCATACCGATCAGTCCAAACACCCTTATTACCTTGACTTGACTAGAGATCAGCAAACGTCTAGCGTGAGAGAGAAGCATATAGAAACTGTATCCGCTGAGACCGCTCTTGATATAGCGTTGATCTTTCAGCTCAACCACAGTGACGCCGATGCGCTTCGTGAACCAGGACAAGGCGACGTCAAAATAGGTCTCATGCCCGCATACGCTCGATGCCGCACGAGCCATTGAACCTCGCAACAGACGGAAACTATTGAAATTCACTATATAGGGATTGCCGGTAAGAAACACCATCACCTTCTTAAAACTCCGCGAGGCCCAATCGCGAGAGCGCGCTTGGTGAACCGCGCTGACTGGATTCGCATAGACAATATCAGAACCCGTCTCGACTGCGCACCGCAATAAGGACTCTATCTGGGATGGCGGGTGTTGGAGATCCTCATCCATTGTGATCACCCAATCTCCTGCGGTGTGGAGGACGCCGGCGATGGTCGCCGCATGCTGACCAAAGTTCCTCATAAGGTGAATTGCGCTTACCCAACCGTAAGTCGCGGCGAGGTGGTCAATGATCGCGGGAGAATTGTCCAGAGCGGCGTCATCGACAAGAATCACCTCCGATATCTCAGCTGGCATACCGCGCTCACGCCACTCCTTCCGGATAAGATCTAACAGGGAGATCAACTCGACGAGAAATGCCTCGCCTGAGTACACCGGCACGACAACAGAAATGGAGACTGGCGAATCCAACGACATAAGAGTTATCTCTTCGATGCTCAGCACCATTACGGACCAGGAAAACTGATCCAGTCGTTTCGTCGGCGGTACCTATTGATGCAGATCCATACCATGCTGTATTTAGACTGTCCGAACTGCGTTTTGCCTGGTCAATGGAATCCCTCATACAACTTTCGAGGGACCAAACGCAATGTCTCAGAAACTACTGGAACGCCGCGAAACTTCACCTCCGAGACCGTCGCGGCCCGGGCGACATAAGAGTCAAGTCACCAGGGAGACTGCGGGCAGTGCGTAATTTGCTCATTGCCGAGTTTGATATCCAAATGACTAAGAGAAGGCAACAAGCTGACTCCCGTCAACGGTGAGGGACCGCTGGGCCGTGTTAGCGGTTTTGATCCAGAAAGGGGACAGCCATGCAGCGGTCTAACGAAACGATCGGCGCGATCGCCACCGCGCTCGCCAAGGCGCAAGCGGAACTAACCAATCCAGAGAAGGTGCCCACCGCCACCATCCGCGCCTCCAACCCGCGCCAGAAGGATCAGACATTTCGCTACGCAGCGCTCTCGAGCGGCCTAGAGACGTCGTGCGCAAGGCATTGGGCGCGCACGAGATCGCGACTGACCCGGGGGCGGGACCCAGCAAAAGGCAGTGACTTGCGGCCCGCGCCCGCTCCGGTCGCGAGGCTCTTTTGGAAGGAGCACTCGCTCTGGAGCGGCGCTAATGTTTCAGCTAAATGAACTGGGTGTCTTTTCGGTCGTAGCTTGTCGCTAGTGGATAGAATCAAAGTGCGACAGGAGAAGCTCATGATCTCCAGTGGATGAAAGCTCCACCGAGGTAGCTCCGCGCCGGAGGCCTCGTAGCGAGTCTTGGGTCCAGGTCGGTAACGCTCGGGGCTAAGCGTAGACAGCGAGTGCGCAGGGTCTGTATTGGGCCACGAAATAAACCTCATTGCGCGCGCCGAAGCTGCTTTGATGGCCGAAGGCAACATTGACGTCGCCGGTATGGCGAGGCGACGGCGGGCCGCCGGGGTCGGAGACCAGATCATGGGCACAAGGAAATCATGGGAACCTGAGAAGTCCTGCCGACCGCTCCCGTAGGTCACGGGAGGGCAAGCGCGCCGAGGGAAGACCGGAGGCGGCGAGTTTGGTCGGCAGGATGACGGATCGAGGCGTAGTACCGCGGATGGCGACGAAGGCAACGAGTCGACCGGAGGGAGGGCCTCGACTGGTGAGGAGCCAGGACGAGAAGCGGGAGGACCGAACACAGGGTCGGGCCTATCTTCCTGATTATCTCGTCCGGGTGCACGACGCGGCCAAACGGTCGCGCCAGACCCGATTCACAGCGCTGCTGCACCACGTGGACGTCGAGGCGCTCGAACGCGCGTTTCGGCGGCTGCGGCGGAAGGCGGCGCCCGGGGTGGACGGGATGACGGTGGAAACCTACGAAGGAAGGCTCGTGGATAATCTCCGCGAGCTTTGCGACAGGGTCCATAGCGGCAGGTACAAGCCGCGGCCGGTTCGCCGGACGTACATCCCCAAGGCTGACGGCGGAAAGCGGCCTCTCGGCATCCTCGTCCTGGAGGACAAGATCGTCCAAGGCGCGGTGGCGGAGGTGCTGAGCGCCATCTACGAGGCCGACTTCCTCGACTGCTCCTACGGCTTTCGTCCGGGACGCAGCGCTCACCAAGCCTTGCGAACGATCCACGACGCCGTGATCTCGGAGCGGGTGAGCTGGGTGTTCGAAGCCGACATTCGCAAATTCTACGACTCGATCGACCACGAGTGGTTGATGCGGATGGTCGAGCACCGGATCGCCGATCCGCGCATCCTGCGGCTGATACGCCAATGGCTCGAGGTCGGCGGTTTGGAGAACGGCGTGTACGCCGAGACGGTGGAAGGGACGCCACAGGGCGCGGGGATCAGCCCGTTGCTCGCCAATATCTTCCTGCACTACGCGCTCGACTTATGGGTTCTGCAATGGATGCGTCGCATAGCGACCGGCCCGATGAGGCTGGTGCGCTACGCCGACGACTTCCTGCTGACCTTCGAGCGGCGCGCGGACGCGGACAGGATGGCGACAGCCCTGGCGGAACGGTTGGCTAAGTTCGGTCTTCGCCTGCACGAAGACAAGACGCGGCTGATCGAGTTCGGACGGTTCGCTGCGACGAACCGTCGGCGACGGAGCGAAGGGCGGCCAGAGACGTTCGATTTCCTGGGCTTTACGCACTATTGCGGAAAGACCCTGGACGGGCGGTTCATGGTCCACCGCAAAACCCAGCGCCGACGCTTGGTCCGCAAGCTGAAGGAAGTGCGACAGGAATTGAGACGGCGGATGCACACGCCTCTGCGCGAACAGCATGGATGGCTGGCTCGCGTGCTGCGCGGGCACTACGCATACTATGGCGTCACCGGCAACAGCTACGGCCTGCGCCGTTTCCTGACCCAGGCCGTCAGAGCCTGGCACGGAGCGATATGGCGGCGCGGGCAAAAGCGCCGAATGTCATGGGACCGGGTCAATGCTCTTCTGCGCGCCAACCCGCTGCCGCCGCCGAGGCTCGTCCACGTCTGGCGAGGTCGAGCGGCTTGAAACGGGGTTACTCATCAGAAGAGCCGGATGCGGGAAAGCTGCAAGTCCGGATCTGTGGGGGAGGCGGCGGGCGACCGCCGCCTCTACCCGACCGCTTCAATCCCTCCAGGCAAGCTACAACCTATTGGAATCACTGAAAGGGAGCCGGACTCAACCGTTTGATTTTATCCACTAGGACAAAATAGTGCGCGCTGCTGTCCGTCGGCGAAAGTCTTGACCGCTCCCGAGGATCAAGCGACGAAGCATTTCAGGTGTTGTGTTACACAACCTACGCCGACGCGATCCAGGATCGTCTCGTTCACAACGCACGCCGCATCGAGCTTGCTTGCGAAAGCCTGCGCCGCGCCCGAGGAAAGCCAGATCGTCCGGTGCACGCTGGTGGATAATAGCGCGTTCCGCTTCGCTCTTCAAGTGGCTTCGGTCCACCGCCACCCGACCTCGCACCGGAACAAGAGGACTTCCACGCCGCTGTCAGCCTTGACTAGACCACCCTCTCGGTGAGACAAAGCATCGGCCAGCGAGCATGCCCAGGCGGCATCATTCCGTTACGGGGAGTGGCATCACCCAGGAATCCTGGGCGGCATTATCCCTTATAGACGCGGCTTCGTCGGAATCGGCACCCTGGCAAACCGCGTGACCGGTCCCATAGGCATCATAGTCGCGCCAATTCGGGTTCCTTCCCGGATTGAGTCATCTAGAAACTCGGCGGCATGAGTATTTTGACATGCAAGTAATTGATTTTGTGGGAAATAATTATCGACTGGCCGTGGTCTCCTATGCGCTCTATCTCATTTTCGTCGGCGTTTTCCTTGCAAACCAAGACGACAAGGCAAGGAAAAGCCTGCCGGCAGGTTTCATAGCCATCTCCCTCGTAGTCCTGGCGCTGCTCAGGTTGCCGACGGTTTTCGTCAACGCTGCGTTCAATCCGGATGAGGCGGAATTTCTCGCCTCGGCGATGAAGTTCCGGAGCAATCTGAACTCCTGGCTGTCGACCGACCTCCTATCGAGCGGCCCCTTGAACGGCTATCCGCTGATGTGGCCGTTCCTGTTCGGTCGCGATACGGGGTTCGCCGTCGCGCATATGACGGCGATCGCGCTTCTGGCCGTGACTTGGCTGTGTCTCATGTCCGCGCTGAGGTCAGCGCCGAGAGAGGTCCGCGTCTTCCTTGGCGGCGCGACGGTGCTGTTCCTAGGAGCAACTTCGATCTTCGATTTCCTCGAGTTCTCCAGCGAGCTCGTCCCCTGCGCGTTGATCATGTTTGCGGCGGCGACCGCCTTCGCCGCCGCGGACGAGAGGGTGCCGCTCGCCCGCACCTTGGCTGCAGGGTTTTGCCTCGGCGCCGTCCCGTTCGCCAAGCTGCAGGCTCTGCCGCTCGCGGCCACGATCGGATTGGTCTTGCTCGCGCAGACATTCCGGTCGCGTTCGTGGCGCGCCGCTCTCCTGCTCGCAGCGAGCAGCTGCCTGCCGGCGGCGCTGATCCTGACGCCGCTGGCCGCCGCGGGCGGACTGTATGACTTCTGGATGAGCTATATTGCCAACAACTTCGAGTATTCGAAGGAGGGATGGGGGAAGATCGCGCCAACAGGTCCGGTGCCGGCGCAGATTGTCGCCATCATGAAAATCGTGCACCCGCGGGAGATTATGGCCTATTTGAGCGGGCTGATCGGCCTCTACGCCGTATGTGCGGTCCTGATCTTTGTGCGGCCTCGGTGGCGCGCTGGGTCGTGGCGCCTAACGATTTCTCGGTCAGATGTTGTGCGATGCAGTCTGGGCGCGCTGATTCTGGTCGCGGGGGTCCTGACGGCCGCTTTGCCGGCGCGGCCGTTTCCGCACTATGCCTATTTCATGATCTGGCCGGCGACTCTGTTCGCCGGGTCCTTCTGGGCGTTGGCGCGTGCGAAGGAGCCTCTCTTCGGGGGCGGTCAACGTTTGACATGGGCTCTGGGCGTCTTGCTCGTCACTGGTAACGCGGTGGTAGCGGCCTCAGGAGCTCGAGCCGACCTGTGGCGACGCATTGGGGGCCTGAACGATCCCGCCGCAACGTTTCACGCCGAGGGACTGCTGCCCGCAAGCCCTGACATGCGCGAGCAACTGCTCGTCTGGGGATGGGCGTCGCAACTGTATGTCTGGTCGGGCTGGGCTCCGACGACGCGCGACGCGATCACCTATTCGCAGATTTGGCCGACCCCGACGCGCGACTACTACCGCGGGCGAATGATGGCGGACTTGCGCAAGGATCCGCCCGACTATGTGATCGACGCGGTCGTCCCCGGGAGCTTCGGCTTCGAGCTTCTGCAGATGGCGGGCATTGCGAGCTTCCCCGACCTGGCGCAGTTCGTGTCCGAAAAGTACACGCCTGTCTCCCAGGCAGGGCCCGGGACATCCTGCCCCCATGTCTATGCGCGCAGCGAGGTCGCGGTGGAACTCGCCCGCCGATACGTTGCGCCGGTACGAATTTCTGTTCCTGCGGGCTCGGTCCCGGCTGACGCCGCCGCCTTTGAGACCTGCTTGGATTTGACAGCGCCGGCCGGCGGGACGGATGAGATCACCCTGGACCTGGGGCAGCCGCAGGAAATCTCGGCCGTCGAGATTGTCAATACGCCAGGGAGCCTCTCCGTGGTGGCCGCGCGGTTCAAGGCCACCGTGCGGGCGTTCGCTCACGGTTTGCCGACGATGGAAAAGACGGTTGTCGCGCCCCCCTATCCGCGCCCTGTCATCGTCGCGACTGGCGGCGTTGTCGCGGACAAGATCGAAATCGCGGTAGAAGGTCCCTCCGAGACGGGCGTCGCCCTCACCCATATCCGCCTCGTTCGGCCGTGAAATTGGAGGGTGGGGCTTGGCCTCTCTTTCCACGTTGGAAAAGCGATGTCATCAAGCCACGCCGAGATTGAGTCTCGACGTAAGTTTCGAAAATGAGCCGGTCCATCGGCGCGTCAATGACGAAGGGGACGATCAGGGCGTCACATCGCAGGCCGGCGATGAAGGTCTGTGTCTACCAATGTCCGAACGGAGCTTTCGAAAGGAGCCTTTGGCCCTTGGAGATACGGCCGCGCAGGCGCGTCATCTTGGTCGTCGTTCCGGTCTGGTCCAGCAAGACCATCCGGTGGCTCAAGCCTGACCGGCTGGCGCGTCGAGGTCCATTCCTCGCGCGCCTGCTTGATGTCGGGCCGATCATGCTCGCTGGCCCGCAGAGTTTCCTAAGAAACATCCGCCCGGGCGGCATCCAGCCCCGACTCGCCCAGGACAAGTCCCAGCGACTTCGCGCGACGTTGAAGATTGTTCAAGACGCGCTGTCTGTAGCGATCTTCGTAGTATGTGGCGCCGGGATGGCGTAGGCCGTGTCGTGCCGAAGCGTGTTTTGAAGACAACCGCGATCTTGCGCGCGGTGGCGGTGATTGCCTTCGCTTTGCCCACCCGCGCCGATAGCCGGCGGTAGAACACGCCCAACGCGGTGTCGGTTCGCCCCATCGTGCCAGCGGCGAGGCGCAACAACGACGCGGCCCGGTGCGTCGCGTTTTCGACGACAGCACCTCGCCTCCGGAAATCTTGTTGTGCGGCGCGAGCCCCAGCGGTGACGTGAAGTGTTTCGCTGTCGGCCAGGCCGCCAGGTTGGTCCCGCGCTCTCGGACCAGCTTCAGCGCCAGATACGGTTCGGCGGCCAACTCCGGCATGGCGATGCCGGCCTCCTGGGCGACGTTCTCCAAAAGAACTCTATATCTTCGGTCATCTCCGCGCGGCGGCAGAGCTACCGGAAGAGGTCTTTGTGCACAGGGCCCCGCGAAAATACGCAACGGACGGCATCGCTCGTTCCACAACGGCGACGATTCTGGGCGCAGCCTTCGAGGCTTTTGCCGGATGACGGCCAAGAATATACATGCCAATTGTAGTCATTCTCAGCTTCATGATTTCAATGGCTGGCATTCTGATTGGAACCTGTCTAAAGTTAGACGTGCCGAGACCTGGGATTGCGCAATGGAAGGCCTTTCCCGGCTCAAGGATCGTGTTGAGCTCGGACGTCTGGGGGAGAGTTTTTCAGTGAGCGCCGCGTCGAGGCGGATCGCCATACTCGGCGCGGCGTCCGCCATCGGCGAGGCGGCGGCGCGCCTTTGGGCGGCCGGCGGCGCGCGCTTCGCGCTGGTCGGGCGCGACGCCGATCGTCTGCAGGCGATCGCCGCTGATCTGCGGGCGCGAGGCGCAGCCGTCGCCGAGCCCGTCGTCGCGGACTGCGCCGCGTTGAATGCGGACGCGGAGCTCGAGCGCATCGCAGAACTCCTGGGTGGGCTGGACATCGTTCTGCTCGCCTATGGCGTGCTCGGAGACCACACCCGGCTCGAGTGCGACCCGGAGGCCGCGCACTCGCTGATGCAAACGAACTTCGTCAGCGCCGCCGGATGGTGCCTCGCCGCCGCGAATCGCTTCGAGCGCCAGCGCTCGGGTTCGCTTGTCGTGATCGGCTCGGTCGCCGGCGACCGGGGACGCGCCTCGAATTACGTCTACGGCGCGTCCAAGGCCGGGCTCGGCGTCCTGGTCGAAGGCCTCGCCCATCGGCTCGCGAAGTCGGGCGCGCGCGCGGTCTTGATCAAGCCGGGCTTCGTCGACACGCCGATGACAGCGGCGGTCGCCGAGAAAGGGCCTCTCTGGTCGCGCCCTGAGACGGTCGCGAAAGTCATCGTCGCCTCGGCGGATCGCGGCTGCCCGGTTGTCTACGCGCCGTGGTTTTGGAGAGGGATCATGTTCGTCGTGCGGAACATCCCATCGGCCATCTTTCATAAGACCAACCTTTGAAGAAAATGGTCGGCGATTCTTAACTGATCGAAGTCAGGTCTCACTAGGCGACTAAAGCTGCCCACAGCATGGCGTTGCGTCTCCCTAGAACAAAATGGACAAACAAAGGCAAGATGTCGACCGAACGTAAGATCGTTGTCACAGGCGGTGCCGGCCTCGTCGGCCAAAATCTGATCCAACGGCTGACCGCCCGCGGCTACGAGCGCATTGTCGCGATCGACAAAGATCGCGCCAATACCGCGACGCTGGCTCGCCTCAATCCGGGAATCGAGGTCGTGGATGGTGATCTCGTCGAGCGCGGCCGATGGGAGGAATCGTTCACTGGCGCGCATACGCTGGTTCTGAACCATGCCCAGATCAGCGCGCTCGACGAGAAGCCGTTCCTCGACAATAATGTGACGGCGACAGGGAACGTACTCGCTGCGGCCCGCGCGAACGGCGTCGGCAATGTCGTACATATCAGCTCGTCAGTACTTAGCTCCCGCGCGCGCGACTTCTATACGGAGACCAAGAAAACGCAGGAGAAGCTTGCCGTTGAGAGCGGCTTACCGGTCTGCGTATTGCGGCCGACCTTGATGTTCGGCTGGTTTGATCGCAAGCACCTCGGCTGGCTTGCGCGGTTCATGCATCGCTCACCGGTCTTTCCCATTCCCGGTGACGGACAATACTTGCGCCAGCCGCTGTACGTCGGCGATTTCTGCAGTATTATTCTTTCGTGCATTGAGAACCCACGGCCCGGTCAGGCCTTCAACATCTCGGGCTTGGACACGATTTCTTACATCGAGCTGATCCGCGCGGTGAAGGACGCGACGGGTTCTTCGACGCGGATCATATGCGTGCCCTACCGCCTGTTCTGGATGATCTTGGGGACCTATGCGCTCGTGGACAAGAACCCGCCGTTCACGACGCGACAGCTCGAAGCCCTGGTGATCCCGGAGACATTCGAGGTAATTGACTGGCCGGCGATTTTCGCCGTACGGGCGACGCCCCTCCCGGACGCGCTGCGCGAGACCTTCCAGCATCCGGTGTATTCGAATGTCGTCCTCGATTTCTAAGCCTGTGCCATGATGTCCGGCCATTTCGTGCGCTTCCTCCTGACCGGCGGATTTGCTGCGCTCGTCAATGTGGCGAGTCGCTATGCGCTCAACGAATACATGACCTTTGAGGCGGCGGTCGCGGTCGCATACCTCTTCGGCGTGGTGACCGCCTATTTGCTCGCGAGGATATTCGTCTTCGAGAGTTCCGGACGCGCAGTCGCGACCGAGTTCCGGCGGTTTGTCCTCGTGAACGCACTGTCGCTCGCTCTCGTGTGGGGGATCTCTGTCGGACTTGCGGTCTACCTGTTTCCCACGCTGGGCTTTCGCTGGCACGCCGACACGATCGCGCATTTCATCGGTGTGGCGTCGCCAGCCGTCGTCAGCTATTACGCCCACAAGCATTACACGTTCCGCGTGGCCGGCGTTTCGGGGGCAGGATGACGTATCCTCCCCCGCGCGGCGATTGACGGCGAACACGAGGAACCGTCTTGGAGTGGCGAATGTGAAGCGAGTGGCCGTTATCGGTGCCGGCGTCATGGGTCTGGCCACCGCCTATCATGCGCTGAAAGGCGGCCACCAGGCTGTGGTCTACGAGGCCGACAAGGTCCCGGGCGGGATGGCGGCCCACTTCGACTTCGGGGGGCTTTCGCTCGAGCGCTATTATCATTTCATTTGCAAGGCTGACCGCCCGACCTTCGAACTCCTGGGCGAACTGGGCATCGCCAACAGGCTGCGATGGGTTCACACCCGCATGGGCGTGTACACGGGCGGCCGCATGTACGCGTGGGGAGACCCGATCTCCCTCATCAGGTTTCCAGGTCTCTCGCTGATCGGGAAGTTACGCTACGGGCTCATGATGTTCGTGGCGACGCGGCGACGGACGGCCGGCCCTCTCGAGCACCAGACGGCGAAAGAATGGATCGAGGCGTGGTGCGGTCGAACGGTCTATGACGCCATGTGGCGTCCGCTCTTCGATCTCAAGTTCTACGAGTTCGCTGACAATGTCTCGGCTGCCTGGCTCTGGACGCGGATCAAGCGGGTCGGGACCTCGCGCAAGTCGCTCTTGCAGGAGGAGCTCGGCTACATCGAGGGCGGCTCGGAGACGCTTGTGCGCGCGCTTGTCGAGTCGATTGATCAAAGTGGCGGAGCCGTGAGGCTCGGCGCCCCGGTCGCCGAAGTCCTTGTCGAGAGCGGGCGCGTCAAGGGCGTTCGGTCGGGCGAGTCGGTCGAGGCGTTCGATGCCGTCGTCTCCACTGTGCCGACGCCGTTCGTGTCGAAGCTGGTCCCGGGGCTCCCCGAGGATGCGAAGAAGGCCTACGAGGCGATCAAGAACATCGGCGTCGTCTGCGTTGTCCTCAAGCTCAGACGGTCGGTGACGCCGAACTTTTGGGTCAACGTTTTCGATCCTTCGATGGCCATCCCGGGCTTCGTGGAGTTCTCCCGGCTTCGTCCGACCGGCGACACGATCGTGTACCTGCCTTACTACATGCCGACCCACAGCCCTCGCTGGGGACGAAGCGACGCGGACCTGATCGAGGAGGCCTTCGGGTATCTCAAGCGGATCAACCCGACGCTGACCGACGACGACCGGATCGACGCGGCCGCGGGGCGCCTTCGCTTTGCCCAGCCTGTCTGTCCGCCCGGGTTCCTCGCCATGATCCCGAAGGTGCAGACGCCGATTGCGGGGCTTCAGGTCGCCGACACCTGCTTCTATTACCCCGAAGACCGCGGTGTTTCGGAAAGCGTCCGGTGGGGCAAGCGGATGGCCGCAGCTATCGACGACCCCTCCATATGGCAGAGGGAAGGCTGACACATAGCGCATTATGGTTTCCGAGCTTGTGCGCCATGCTCTTCGCGATAGTTTAGAAATAAACCAATCGCGCAGGAAAGCGTTTCGCTAGCGTATCGGTTGGTACCAGCGTGCGGTCGAGATCAATCACAACGGGCGCCGCTAGCAGCCTGTCGGACTTTAACGTTAAGGCATAGATATCATTGCAATTTGGTTTTTCAGGCCAAGAGGAAAAACTGCAGCGGCAATCGGCTCGACGCTCTTGCGCTCGCCGGGAAGCATAAGCCCTTTGCAGTAGGAGCCAAACGGCGCCCGCCGATTGCCCGGCTCCCTCTGCGCTTCGATCCACCGGCCCTCCGAATCAGGCGTGAATCGAAACATCACCTCAAATGTTTATGACACAGTAAAACTAGGAGCCTGTCCGAGTGGTCCCGTGGACACCTCCTCCGCGATGCCGTCGCGCCAGCCATTTCTTCTACAGCGCCACGGCCTGGCCAGCGCCCGTCCAATACGAGCCCGCCGCCGAGCCAGAGGCGCAAAGGCGCAAATTCGCGATTCCGACTTTCGCGGACATGCTCTCAGATCCGGCTGCTCCATTGCCCTTGTGCGAGACGGGGTTGGTCGCACCCGGCCTTTTGGTCTATGGTTCTTGATCCGTTCCGATTCGCCGACCCCCGACCCTGAAAGGAGCCTGCACTGAAACCTAATCTGAACCGATTGGAAGCGGCCGAGACTGCCGGTGCACCACCGTCGCCACCAGCTGCGGTGACGCGCGTGGCTTCCCAGCTCGTGGATGTCCGCAAGTTATTGGGGCCCTCATGGATTATCGAAGGGGAAGATCCCGAACGCTACGAGCAACTGCTCGTGCTGGTCGCCGAAACGGTTGGTCCAATAGACTTCATTGATTGGCTTCTGATCGAGGACTTTGTCGCCCACACCTGGGAGATCCAGCGGTCCAGACGACACCGCGAGACCGTGATTCGAATCGGGCGGTTGAAAGCGCTTGAGCAGATCCTTGAGCAAGCAATGCCAAGGTCAGACGACCTCTTCCGTCGTCGGCAAAGCGACATCACAGAGCTCGCTACAGAGTGGCTGAACGGCGACTCAAACGCGGCAAAGCGGGTCGCCGAAACGTTACACAAGGCTGGATTCTCAATCGGTGACATCGAAGCGCACGCAATGACCGTTATGGCGGTCGAGCTGGAGAGAATCCACCTACAAGTTGAACGCCACGAGTCTCGCTGCGATTCACTCCTCCGCCAAATTGAGCGACGACGAGAAGGTTGGGCGAAACTCGTTCAGCGGGCGACCGAGGTGGAAGGAGAGTTCAGGGAAGTGCCTGCCCGCGACTCAGAACCCTTGGACGCCGTCGGTCGCGGCGGGAGCGGGGCGTGACCAGCGAAAGGCAGCGTGCAGCCAATCGCGCGAACGCAGCCAAAAGCACCGGACCGCGCACCAAGCATGGCAAGGCGAAGGCGAGCCAAAATGCGCGCTGGCACGGCCTTGCTACCGCTTTGCGCGGCGAGCCGGGTGCCGTCGTAGAGATAGAACGCTTGGCTCAGGTGATTGTGGGCGAAGCCGGTCGGCCCGACTTGATTGATTACGCGCGGCGGGTCGCAGAAGCGGAGATTGATCTGCGGCGCGTTCGGCGCGCCCGCCAAACGTTGGCGAGACTTCCAACCGCAGCGGCGACCAGCTACCGTCTGGTAGACTCTCCAAACATGAGACTAATCGACGCTTCAGCGCGACGGCTCAATCGGCGCAAAGAGAGTTCGTTTGAGGAGCTAATCGAAATGGTTGGCGCCGGTTGGCTCCACGGCGTGCCTGACCTTGTCGAAGCCCCGACGAAAGGCGGAAGGAACGTTAAGGCCGAATTCCTCGAGCGCTACGAGCGGCGCGCGGCCTCGCGGCGCAAATTCGCGATTCGCGACTTTGACGCTGCCCGATTCGCTTAGCGCCCCTTAGTTGGACGTCAACCATGACGGAGGCGAGCCAGATCCCCTTCCACTCCCGTCGAGTGAAACAAATCGCCAGGAGATGGAGAAGGCATTTAGGAAAAGGGGTGCGAAACCATTCGGGGTCGAGCCCCTAATAGTTCTCTGCGCCCAGGAATGTGCCGTAGAGGGTTCCGGAGCGCGCGCTGGCCGCTGGCAGGATTGTTGACGTCTCATGATTCCGTTTCGCTGTCGACTGCGGCACGAACTGAGACGGAGCGGTTTTCGTTGGTCCTAGCATGCTCAGCTGCTTGTCCCAATTGAGAACATTTCCATAGTTCAAGCGCGATCGGCAACGGGTCGACATTGACGGCGGCCCACCACGAGGCCTCATCGCCATAGCGGTGCAGCTCTCGGTGATGGAGGCGACAGATGGGGACCGTGTACTCGTCGCTGACTTTTCGGCCGAGCGCGCGCGGCTGGGCGAAGCGAATGTGATGCGCCTCGGTTGGCGTGCGGCCACAGACGACGCACGGTTGAGTCGCGACGAACTTACAATGTTCCTTATCGCGCAGGCGGATAGTTTTCGCTGCGACGCGACGGGGGCGAGCTTCTCGTTTCTGCGCCCGGATGATTGGAGCCGCCATCGAGGCGTCCATCAGCTCCACGAAGATTTGTTCGCTCGCCGTCGCCGGGCCGGCGTCCGCGACCGAGCCGGCCGGTTCCTCAACAGAAGCTTGGATTGACTGGATTGATGCGAGTTTGTCTTTGAAGGCGCTCTCAACAAGGTCAGAGTCCGCAGCGATCAGCGTGTTCTTGCCCCGCATGTTTTTGTGGACCCAATCTGCCGCCTCCTCATCGAACTGGAGTTGCGCGACGGTAGCGAGCAACTGCTCGCGCAGCGTCGCTGATTGCTTTGGGTCCAGCGTCGCGCGCGCCGGACGGAGCGACTTGTCCCGCAGGCCGGAAGCCGAGTTTGTGGATCGGATCTTGCTCCCTACGGTGCTCTCCGCCTCTCGTTGCATGGGCGCCGCAATGTTCGGGGCGAGGTCGATCTTTGGAGCGTCTTCCAAGTTCGGATTGAGGTCCGGTGCGTCAAGGTCGTCCTCTCCGGCGATGCCGACCAAGGTGAAGAGGGCGTAGCGCCTGGCATAGGTTAGCGCCGCTCCCATTCGGCGTGGCGTAGCGGTTTCGCTAATCGCGCAGACCGGCCACTCGGATGAGAGCCATTCGCCGGAAGAGTGAGCGAGCGTCGTGGTGAGGCGGATGAGCCCCGCCTCGCCATCGATCGCTGTCGCCTGAACCGTCGCGATCTCGTGCGCGCCCAGCGCCTTGCGCACGATATCTAAACCGCTCGAGAGCGCCGCATAACGGAAGGTCTGATCCTTTTCGCGCGGGTTCGGGGCGCGGATGGTGGCGACGAGCGCCTTCTCTGGATTGGTCAGCTCGGCTTGCGCCTTGGCGAGCGCGGCGGCTATTGCGCCGATCGTTTCGCTAGACCGCAGCATGCTTGTCCACTTGGTCGAGAAGATCGAAGCTGACCGCGCCAGACTTCGAGCGTCTGGCGCGGACGCCATGGCCGGTTGCTTCCTTAGCGTCCTCCGGCATGAGCACCTTGAGTTCGGCCTTGGCGCGCTCGTGGTCGAGGAACGCCGAGCGTGTGGCACAGAAGAGGCCGGCCAACTCGGCCCATGAGTTGGATCCCCTCATGTCGACCATTCTGACTGCCTCGACGCGCGGCCGCGGCGGCTCGAGACCATAAGGCCGGGGTGTTTCTCCGGTCTGCACGCAGCGCCAGAACCGGCGCTCGGCCGTGATGAGGAAATGCTGGTATAGAGCATCGGCAGGGATGGTCATCTCGATCCATTTGCCACCGCCGGTAATGATCGAGAGCGCGGCGGAGCGGGCGTTGGTGACCCACATATTGTGCTGGAGCTGGGCCATGTGCTTTTCCGCCGCCGCCTCCTCCGAGAACGACCAAGGCAGCATGAACTTGGCCTCGAACACCGCATCGAGGTCGTTGACAAACCCGTCGAGGGTCGCTGCCAAGAAGCGACGAACCGGATGCTGGACCCAGCGCTGGACGTCCGAAATGGCGCGCCCTGTATTACGCTCATACCAGGTCCGATTCAGCGCCTCGGTGGTTACGCCTAGCTGGACGACAAGATTGTCGCTGAGGTCCTCCGGCTCAGCCTCGCCGCGCTTTTCCTTCCAGAGCCGGATGAGCGCCGTTTCGTCTGGGCTCATGATGATCCTTGCGTCCGAGCCACCGAGGAAATGGCGGCGACCACGGTGATTTTCTTGGGGCTTCAGGAATTCCACGTCTTCCTCCAATCTGCGAATCATCGTCTGCTTCAGTACGGCACTTCCCACTGTGGGATGAAACATACCATATGAGATGAAAAGTGCAACCCGAAAATTGGCTCCCGTAGTGAGCGCACAGATTCGCGCAGCCCGGGCATTGCTTCGTTGGAGCGCTGAGGACCTTGCTCTGGCGTCGGCAGTCGGACTGACGACGATTCGGCGGGCCGAATTGACCGAGCGCCAAACCTCTTTGACGGCAGCGAATGATCTAGCGATCCGTCACGCTTTGGAGGCGGCTGGCGTTGTGTTTATCGAAAAGAATGGCGGTGGGGTTGGCGTCCGTTTGCGCGATCCCGACATGGGATAGGAGCAAACCACGCCTTTCTTGGCCGCCCGAGCAAGCCAGTCGGGTGTCTCAAAACCGCGCCCACTACACAACGTGATCACGTGCAACGTGACACGTTGTAACTTTATTCCTTGGAAAGCTGTTGAACCGATGCGCGGTGAGTCTTACTTGAGTCGTTTGTTGAAGAAACGAGGGATAGCCCAGCTAGCAGCAGTCTCCTTGGGAATCGCTCTAAATACACAACCAAAAAGCTTCCGCTAATTACGCATACTAAGGCGAAGGCGAGCGCCGTCAGTGCTCCGACAGGCTGAGCGACTTTCATGATCGCCAGCCCAATATTCTGGTGAAGGAGGTAAAGCGGGTAGGTCGCGAGCCCAACGATTAGAATCCGACTTTGCCAGTTCACAGCAAGGTACAATAGTGCGTCATTCCAGAAAACAGAGGCTGCAATCGTGCAGACGGCGATCATCCAGACGGCAGGGGCGACCACAATATCGATTTGGCTTCCGTCACCAGTAATAAACTTGTAGCGTGCTGCAGCGACGATGGAAATTAATCCCCGAGTATGCAGAGGGCAGTGGAGTAATCCGCCAATCGCAGTAACCAAAATACTGAACCTACCGCTCCCAGGACCAATCCAACTTGTGTAAGCCGATGCCCGCCTGCTGCCACTAATACCAACGCAACCAGGGAATAGAACGCTATTTCGACGCCTAAAGTCCAATAGACGCCATCCACCCAAGTTTACGAACTGCTCTGCTGTTCTCCCAGTCGCCGAAAAAGCGATCACGAACCCCGACAATACAAAGAAAATAGGCACGCCTACCCATCCAGATGAGAAGATCGATCCGACGCCGCTTAATTTCAATGCAAAATCTGCCGGTGCGGAGCTGGTCTTATGCCAACCAAAGTAGGCAAGATGGAATAGCGTCACAATTAACGCCGCGGCGAAGCGAACAAGATCAAGACCAGGATAAAATCGTTTCATCCGCTGAAATTTACATTTTCACTCATTTCGGGCAACCGCCGATTTAGCCGGCCGCGGTTTCGAGGGCCGGAAAGCTAACTAAAGGACTCGACGCCGCCTAGCTATGGAGCCCGAACAAGCTGTTCCCGTCCAGTGCAAGGCGGAGGCGTCCGCCTTTAAAAGCGGCGGCGACTTTCGTTGCCCCCGCGTGGCTGGAAATGAGGACCGCAGAAGATTGTCATTGGTCATGGCGAGGGGGCGTGGCTGGGTCGCGATGCAGGATCGTGTAGGCATTGCGCTTCGCTCGCCTGCTAGGGACAGTTGTTGGTGGGGTGCGGTGTTGAGCAGCGCGCAAATCCTTGCCGGATGGGCTGGCGTTCCTGTCAGTCTAAAAGACGCGCGCGACATTCCGCAGCGTCCATATTTGGGAATGACCTTGACCCGTCGAACCTTTCTCATTTTCGCCACAGTCGCCGCGCTGGCTTCGCCAGCCTTCGCGCAGCGCCAATCCGTACCTGTGACGACCGGCGGCGGGACCGGGCGAAGCGGGAACTGGCCGATCAACGCGGCCAACCCCTCGATTGGCTTTGCGCCGGGCGGGGCCGACAATGGACCCAAGATCCATACACTGATGAACGCCATCAGCCCGGTTGCGACCGTCTCTGCCTCGCGGTTCGCGGGCGGCTACGACGTTGTAATCCCCGGAATTCCCGGCCAGCTTTATACATCCTACTATTTCGGCAGGTCGTTCGAGCTATCTCGCAACGCGCATTATCATTGTGGATCGACCGCACTGGCGGGCGTTACTCCCTCGGTTTTGCTGGTGTTCCCGGCGGGGATTGACGGCGTCATTCAAGCCGACGGTTCGACTTCGGCCGACGGCGGCCAAGGCTCGGGCGAACTCAGTGGGTGCGGCGTTCTCTCGCTGGGAGCGGGCTCCGGCTACACCAGCGGCGGCTCGAGGGTCATCACCAGCGTCGGCCAGTATGGAGATCCCAGCGGGGCGATCCCGACCACGCCTTGGGCCGTGGGCGACGGCATTCTCATCACGCCCGCCCGAGCGGGCTTCCACACGACGTCGGACGAACCCCTCGCCGCCCACGGCGCTTATGTCGCGAGCGTCACTCCGGCCGGCACGCTGTCGCTCGCGGAGGGGTTCTCCATCGCCAACAATTTCACATTTTCTTCGCAAGAATTTATCCAGAATGGCTCGAACAATTTCCTCAACGGCGACACAATGACCGTTGGGAACAACACTTTCACCTTCGTCACCGGAACGCCGAGAACCGGCCAGATTAAAATCGGGGCGAACTGGGCCGCGACCACCGCCAGCTTGATCTCGTCTCTCACGACGAACGCCGCTGATACTTTCGCCCCGCCACAATGGGGCAAACCGGTCAACACGCCGAACGTCACGGCGAACGCCCGGGGCTCGACCACCCACGTCTACTTCAGCGCGCTGACCGGCGCAACGGTCGGCGACGCGTTTCCGGCAACTTTCACCACTTCGAGAGCTGTAGCTGGTTCGTTCGACGCCTATTTCTCCGTCGGGACGTCGCCTATTATCGCAAACGGCGACACGATGGTGGTAGGCAACACGACGCTACATTTCAAGACCGGAGCCCTCTCGTCGCCCGGCGACATCCAGATTGTCGCCGGAAACAACAACGCCACGCTCAACAACGTTATCACGGCGCTCAATCACACTTGCAGCGGGACCACTTGCATCACGCCTTCGCCGACGCCGAGCGTCCACGCCTTGCTTGGACACGTGCCCACCATCGGCGCAACCGGGTGGTATCTGCCGCTCTATTCGACGGCTGGCGGCGGCCCGACGACCTACACCGGAGCAGGCGGGTCGTTCGGAGCAACGACATTTTCCGGTTCAGGCTCGACTTTCGGCGGGGGCCGGGCCTTGGACCAAGTGTCTACTTGGCAGTTGCCCGCGACGCGGAAATTCTCCGGCGTCACCGCGACTTTGGGAAGCTCCTCGATCACCGTGAACGCGGGCCCCCGTCCGTTGCGTGAGGGCGATTGGATCTGGTCGAAGGCGTTCACCTACGGCGCGACGGTCATGTCGGTCGGCGGCAAGACCTTCCCGCAAACCGCCACTATCGGCAACGCCTTCATGTCGGGCGCGATGAACGCCATCGCGAGCGACAGCGGCGGCCAGCTTTGGGTGATCCCCGACGCGCTGAAGCGTGAGACCGGCGCGAACACCAGCTACAACGCCTTCCTCAATTTTCCCAACGGGCTGCAAGAAGGCTGCGTCGGCTTTGTCTGCGGCGGCAACGACTACGGCAATTCCTATGGGGGGGATATGCTTGGCCGCATCACCCAAGGCCACAATACGGCGGGGACCAATTCATTTGGCGAGATCGACCACGTCAGCACTTTGGCCGCCGTAATGGAGGGCGGCACGCTCGGCAGCAATTATTATGGCTTCAACGCCAACACCAACGACAACGGCGCGTGGAGCCTTATCGGCAACTGCGTCAATCAGAATACCACCATGTTTCTCGGCGGGTACGCGCCCGCGACCAACCCGTACTGCGCCGATCCGGTCAACGGCATTTTCCCGACCTCGAACGCGGGCAATCTTCCGATCTTCATGGGGCAGTCGAACGGACATGGGCCGCCCGGAACGCCCGGCGTGCAGACCGGCCTAGGCAACAACATGGCCATCAGTGGCGGCATGACGTTCAGCCAACGCGGCACCAGCCTTTGCCTGACCGGCGGCGGCGCGTACCTGTTCGGTTTCAGTTCCGATAGCGCATGCGGGTCGCCAACCACTTGGTACACGCACTGGAATGCGGCGGTGAAGGCGTTCGACCTCGCTCACTGGGTCGGCTCTAACGAATTGGTCGAACGATACGCAGCAACCGATAATGGCTATAAGGGCTATGCCGGGCCATCGGGGACTTCGCTGATTTTCCCCTACGGGGTCGTTGTCAGCAACATTCAGGATAGCAACGTCACGGCGGACGCACGCAATATCTGCATGAGCCCGACCATGCCGACCAGCGCCAATTACAAGAAAGGCGACATCTGCTTCAACACCAATCCGGCGCATGGCTCTCCGATGGGCTGGGTCGATCTGAACGATGGGGCGAACTTCATACCCTTGGCGAATGTCCCATGATCAACATCTTCTCGTCGCATCTTTTCTCGGGCTGGCGGCGTTTCGCTTCTCCTGAGTTTCAGAGGCGCCGGCGTTTAGGCCATCAGCGACGTAACGCCACCAGGCCTCGACTTTCTGTCCGGTTCGATAGATGAAGGCGTAGATTGTCTCGCAGCCCATGGCCCGCAGCCGCGGTTCGTTGCCAGACTTCAACCAACCCGAGACCTGTTCGGGCGCCCATCCCTCGGCGAGCCGATCACCCAGGAACAGACGTAAAGCAGCTTCTCGTTCGAGGATCGCTTCACGCCGCCTGCGCAATTGATAGGCTCCGGCGGCGTGAAGCGGCGAATACCGGCCCGAGGGGAGTGCGTTCCGCTGCGGCTCCCTGAAGATGGTGGTTTTCACCCGACCGAGCGCCTGGGCAATGGCTCCCATCATGCCTCGAGCGTCTATGCATGCCTCGACCAAGCGGACGCGATGGTCTTGATCACTGAGTGGGACATGTTTCGCGCCCTATAGGTATGGCAAAAGTAAAGCGGCTTCTAAATCAACCGATCATAGTTGACCTTCGAAACGTGCACCGGCCGCACGAAATGGAACAGGCAGGCATAACGTACGTCAGCATCGGCCGCGGATAGATCGCGGCGCGTGAAGGTCACCGTCGGGTGTGTGTGAGAAGCCGCCCTTTCGGAACACTAAAAGCGTCGAAATTGCCGCCATGGGACTTGAAACAGTCAAATATGAAAATTAGCGCGGCTCTATCTCTCGTAAACTGCGGCTCTATCTCTCGTGAACTTAAGCTAGCGCGGCGCATAGAGAAATGGCCGACGAAATATTCCGCCCAGGTGGATCGCGTCGTGACAGCGAAGGGCGATCGCATTGTCCCCAGCTTTCAGCCGGTCGCCTAGCGAAGAGTCCCATTCGAAGCGATAATCGTTCCACCACCATAAATCCTTCTGTTTCCGCTGTGCGACCTCGCCTCCGTTGACATATAGTTCGCAAGAGTTGAACAAGCCTGGAAAATAGAGGTGTGGCGAAGCGGCTGCTTGATCCGCGGAAAGGCTTACATTCGTACGGTACCATAGATCGCCGACAAAACTCTGCTGATCTGGTTGGCGCACGCCTTGTGCCTGGACATAGAGGTCCGTCCGAATCATCTCCCATTGATCGAGCGGATAGTCCTTTTTCGTATTGACGTCGAATTCCTGTCCGTGGGCGTTCCAAAACGACAAATCGATCGGGCCGTCGAGAAACCCCCTCTCCATTCCATTTCTCAGGGGATCTCGATGAAAAGCCCATTCCAGCGGAAGCTTCGCGATCAGCGTTCCCTTTTCGCCGTTGGTGAACGGGATCAGCTCGCGATATTGCTCAACCTCGCCCGGCCAAAAGGCGTAGCCATTTTCTATGCGGGTCGTCGTGAAGGCCTTATTCATCGCGGTCAGCTCGTTGCGCGCTCGCAGACCGCGCTCTCCAGCGTCGACCGCCGCGGCGAAATCGACATCCGTCGCCGCCGACCTGACCATCGACATATAGGATTGAAGCACCGTGTAGCCGAGATGCATAAAACGCATGCGTTCGAGGTAACGCTGTTCGTTTCGCGACAAATGGCCATCTCTGGCGTCCATTTGCTGGATCGACGCCTCGGCTTCGCGCAAATAGGTCCCCAATTTTTCGACGACATCTGGCGTATAAATCGCGGGAGCCACAAAATATTCGTGCTCGGTGACGATCGTGTCTTGCCAAGCCGTGAATATCGTATCCCAATATTTTTTCATTGGCCCGGCCGCCGGGCCAAAAAACCTTGCGTAGAAATCGTCGAGCAGGGCGTCGACGTCTTCCTTCGGATTCCACAACAGCCGCGCGCGCAAATATAGATTAATGAACGTCGTCGCCAAAGCGTTGCGGCTTTCGGTGCTGACGCCCAAAATGCCCGTGTCGCGATAATGTTTTACGTCCTCACGAAATGCCATCTGTGACGGATTGGGCAAATCCCGCCAGACAAGCATGGATTGGTCGTAATCATAGATGGTGAGCCGTCCCTGGGTCACCTTTGCCCATTTGTTCAATATTTCGCGAAACTCTTGTTTCTGCGGTGATCGCGGATCGTCCATGCCGTGGTTCGGATCGATGTCGATCGGCGCCAATTCCGTGAACAACATCGGATCTGTCGTTATGTCCCGCACGGGGGGCAGGGTCATATTCGAATAAGCGAGAAAACCTATCTTCGATGGGCTCGTCGGGTGTTTCTCGCGTAAAATGCGAGCTATATTGTTGTATAATTCAAGCATCGCGTCGGTTACCGACCATGTCAAGAAATATTTATCCCATTGCAGATGCGTCAATCCCGGATCGAGTTCGTTTTCCGGCGAAAACAGCCCATCCTCAATCGACAAGGAAAAATTCTTCCCTGCCGCGTAGAGGCTTTCCACATTGGCGGCGATCTGGGTCGCCGTTTTCGGATCGGTCAGCGAGAAACTGAATTCATTTGTGCCCAGACCTTTCGTATAGGCGGCGAGGGCGTGCTTATCTGGCGGCAGGTCGTTGCGACCGGTCAGCATATTTCTTTTCTGGAAGATTTCTTGGCCCGTCTCGTCGCCGAGCCAAGAGATCCAATAGGAGCGTATTTCGAATGGCGACGAATAGGCATAATCGAGGTCGCCGATCGTCAATTCTCGCTCGTCCGGCGCGCACTCGCCGAATTCGCCGGGCATGAACCATCTCACCCCCCACTGGCGAAGCAGTTCGGCCGCGGCGAAATAGTGCGCTTGGTCGTCATTGCCGGCGACATACACCCGATTGGCCTCGCGACGCAGCACAATCCCGTCGGTGCGCAAATAAGGGGCCTTCTTGACGACCGATGCGAGGGTCGCGCGCAAGTCGGGCTTCGCCGTGAGAGCCTCCTGTCCGACGATTAAGAGAGGGTGGCGACTTGCCAGCGCGGCTTCGATCGCGTCCGACGTTTCGGCGATGGGCGGTTTCACGCCCGTCATCATTTCAATATATTTGGCCAAGTCCTCGGCAGCCAGGCGCTCGTATGCGCCGGCGCCCGGCGCCCGCAGGATCACGGCGTCGCTTGCCTGGCCTTTCACGATGACAAGTTCGTTGACCGAGGGCGCTCCGGCCGTAGCCGAAAAGCTTGGGGGCACACAAAAAAGCAGATAAATCGGCAAACATGCAGTCGCCCTCAGCATCATTGCAAGATACGAGCGAGACGCCATCGACTTTCCCCTTCACGCAAACGGCGGGAATCTTACGAGCTCCATGGCAATGCCGCCACCAGAATTCGAGAAGCGAGAGCCAGGCCGTCGATTCGGCCTCGATCGCGATCGACCGGCGGCATCGGCGGCCCATGACCGATTCGATCGAAGCCGAGGCGCTGATGGCCTGTGTCGCCGCGAGCGGCGGGTCCATTCCATGATCGCGCGCCGAGCCCGGAGGATCGGCGCAGCTTCACGCGCGAGCGCGGCGCGCTGGCTCAAGGAACGCATAGGGGCCCGCTCAGCGGCCGAGGCATCCGGGATTATAATCCGCTTCGGCGAGATCGTTTCGAGGCGCTGCGAACCGGCGATGGTCACGCTTCGGATCCAAACACCCAGGACACAAGCACAATGCCGAAATGAACGAGCTGGACCGGAAACTAATCCGCGTTCATGCCCCGCGTCGGAAATCCGGTCTCATTCGCGAGAGGGCTGCCAGTTGCGCAACAAAAAATTGGGCGGAGTATTAAGTTTGCGCCGACTAGCCTCTTGACGCGAGGTTCTCCGCACGACGGTGATGGTCCTCGGGCTTGACCCGAGGATGCTCGCCGGTCACAAGCGCTGCGCCCATATCGCGGCCGCGTTGCGACGCTGTCCTGCCGGGTTGCTCGGCGTGGAAAACATCGTGAGCGAGGACGCGGTAAAGCGCGCCTTCAAGGCGATCGACGAGAAAGAAGGCGCGACTTAGACGCGCGGCCCCACCGATGCAGCATTTTCGGCGGACTCCCGGGGCTCACTCGAGGGAATCTGCCAAAGTAGCGCTAGATCGCCCGCGAGGGTCTTGTTCGATCCGCACAAGATAGAAGCGTTTTTCGCGATTCTTCAGTGGAAGAAAGACAATGTGTGTGTCCTTTTTTGGGTTATTTTTCCATACCGCCAATCGGTCTTGTGGCAAAAAAATATTTCATGGTGCCATTGTTGGGGGTTGGTACCATAACATTTCTAATTTCTGCTCGGCTCACTTAGCATGATCTACAATTTGTTGTACGTAAGTATGGTTTTGTGTAGTGTGATCTCGCGGGATCATCATGACTATAGGCGATTTTTTTACTTTCTTTGGCTTTGTGTGCTTTTTGTATTTGCTGGCTTCCGACTTAACGTTGGCTGTGATTGGGACGGATATAAAAATATCTTCGAACAGCTACGATATGTTGATATTTCTGACGCAGTTCAAGAACGTGAACCGCTATTTATGCTTGCGAATACGCTGCTACACCGCTACGATCTGGAATATCCTTATATAAATGTTATTTGCTCTTTTATTTTCTTTCTAGGCATGCACAGCCTCGCTAAACGTGAGCCTGATCCTTATGGTATACTCGTACTATCCTTCCCAGTCTTGATTCTTAACCTCCCAATGTCGGGCATCCGCCAAGCTGCCGCTATTGGGATCATGTGCTTCGCCTATAATGCCTTCAACGATGGGAGGCTTATACGCTTTGTGGTTTTTGTGATTGTAGCGTCTGGCCTTCACGCAAGTGCAGTGATTTTTTTGATTTTAGCTCCATTCGTGCATGGAGAACTGACGCGCCGCCGGATCGTAATTGCTGGGCTCATTACGTTGCCGATCACCGCGCGATTTATTCTTACTCTGGACTCCTTCCGTGAATATTCTGATAACTATGCTGCCGCTGGTAGTGTTGTTGCCGGCGGCGCGCCATTTCGAACCGGACTTCTGGCATTGACGGGTGCTTGGTTCTTGTGGCGGTTCCGGCGAGATTGGCAGATTCGATCCATTCATGACTACAAACTGGTTTGGTTTGGGTCAGTTATGATGGTGGCTACATTCCCGGTATCCTTCATCTCATCGGTGATCGGGGACCGCTTCGGATACTACCTAGTGCCAATCCAGCTGGTATTTCTAGCACGATTACCTTTCCTTGGGCCACGCAGCCGGATTCTACCAATGGTTCCTTACATTGCGGGCGCCGCATATCTTGTAGTGTGGACTCAAACCTCTAGCATATTTGAACAATGTTACATTCCGTATAACTTCTGGTGGTAGCTTTCTGAGAGTCCGTACGGGAAGATACCGAACGGTCAGAATTGTTTTCTGATTCAAGGAATATGGCCTGATTCGCTGGGGTTCGCCGGTGTGGACGAATGAATATCACGGGCGCTGACCGCAGCAAGTTGCGCTATCCGAGCGACCTCGAGGAATTGACCCTACGGACCCTAGGCGTAGCGGAAACAGGTGGACGGACGCGCGGGAACGCGCACCCTCGACTGGCTCGGCCGCTGCCGTAGAATGGCCAAGGAAGGCTCAAACCGCAAGCCAGCGCAAAGCCGCTTCGGCTGGCCGCTGGGCCTGCAATTCCTCGAAACGCCAAGCGTCGCGCAGCATCTGGCGGATCGAGCCGAGACTGAGGACGGCGAGCGTTCGGCGCGCTTTACTTCCCGGCTTTGCGTTGAACGCACGATGTTTCTCACGGTGCTGCACCGGCTGTTCATGAGCGGCTCCGACAGGAGCGGCAGATCCCTAGCGAGGTTGACGTATTGCGGGCATCGACAAACTCGATCTGCATCACCTCTATCTAGTGGATAGAATCTGACGCTTCGAACCCGCTGCTCCCGCCCGAAAACGGCGAAACTGCTCGGAATCGCGCGGACTCTTCCGTATGATTTGGACCACTAGCCATGACATGGCTGGTAGAGGAGGTGCCCCTGCTGAGGTAACTCGACCTCGGGACACCCCAGGCCACGGCGCTGGACGAGACCCATCCGCGGTCAAACTCAACCGCCGCCAGAAAATGATCCCGCTTCCGGAGGCCACTTCAGTCCTCAGGGGACAACTGACTTCGCATCTGCGACGACTCGCGCGATCCCTAGCAATTAGGAATCCTTCCATTAGTCACAGTGCAGGCGGTTTTTTAGCTCTAACGCTCTCCCTGTGCGTCTAGCGACAAACTCACGAAATTCATCCGCACATAGAACTGCCTCACTGTGCGTCTTAATGTTGTGATGGAAAGGGCGAACAAAGTCGATCACTATCCGTCCGTCTCGGTCCAGCCTGGACCCAAAAAAAAGTATGCTGGCGCGCAGCCTCCAGGCGAACTTGAATACGCTTGTGGATACTTCGTGACCCTCCTCGGTCAAATGATCCGGGGCCACGCATACAATGGAGCCCGCTTCGAGTGCAGAGCGGGCCTTGATAAACGTGTTGGCGCCGACGGTCGAAAGAGTGACTGAGCCGCGCATACCCACGCGCCATATCTCATCGAATAATTTTACAATAAAACACACACGATGTCCTCGTTCATCAAGATAATCCGCAATCACTCGGAAGATGAGTAGGCCTAATCCAAAATGTCCAGTGCACAAAATCAGCCGATCATTTGCCGCGAGCGACTTCCGGAGGGCGTCCTCCCCTTCAGCAATATACTCAAGCTGCAACTCAGGGCGCTTAGCCTTTAAACCGTCCAGCCCGGTGCCCATTAAAGAGTAACGTAAGCTTGCAGAGCTCGAATCGTTATACAATTTGTACAATGGATATATAAGTCGGCTAAGCAGACACGTGATACGCCAAAGTCGCAATTGCGGTGACGCACCAGAATTGCCCATTGTGACAATTTGTGCGACTGTGCTGCCAAACAATCGTTTAGAGGCCGCGCGGACAGCTGATCCAGTAGCGATACGTGATACGGATCTGACAAACTTATTCAAGATTTTACTAGCTGGCGATATCTCAGGTCATTCCGGGACTCGCGCCGATATTGCTTTCGTCACGAGAGCGACGACATCTTTTAGAGTCACGCATTCATCCAGTGCAGATTCGTCAATCCTAATATTATAACATTCCTCAACATTCATAACCAGCTCCATCATTGATAAACTATCGATCCCCAGTTCGTCCAAGCGTGTTGTTAGTAACGTGTCGCGGCTGAGTTTATTGCTAACGGCATGTTTGCGAAGTTCATCGATGACGACATCTTCCACGCTCTTATTCATAGAAATGCCCCACAAAACAAGCCGGGTAATTGAAGACATAGTCGTTGGAACGGAACGCAAATTCGCCAACACGGGCGCGGATTTTCTTCCGGCGCAAATTATCAACCAAGGCCTTCCACACTCTCTGAGATATCTTTCTTCCGAGACACGTGTGTCTGCCCGTGCCGAAATATAGATTTTCTTCTGGTGCGCCCAATAGTCTCGAACAGGCATCAAAATAGAGTCGGACCCGGTCACCTTTTCTTATATAATGGGCGCCAACGTTCTGGCTATCCATAGCAACGCGTTCAATATATGGAACACCTGTAAAGGGAATAAGTTCTGGCCATTCAATTTTACAAAACTCGACCCCGGAGTTGACATTTAATAATGAGTGAAGAGAACAACTCAATGAGCCGATCAGCGCGTCTTTACCAAGTACCATTAAAGCAACGGCGACAAGAGGCGCAACATGGAGATTGTTGTGATCATTCTCCAAATTCTCGACTAAGTCACGAAGTTGTTTTTCAATTGTCATGCGTCGCTTGAGACTCAACATCCTATCAAATATTTGTGAGATTGATTCTGGCGTGAATTCTCTTGAAATAGCGGTTCCAATCAATTCGGTGACAAGCGAGTCAAACAGTGGAGCAAAAAAGTCATCAACTAAGTCGAAGGTGTTATTCGGGGAAAAAATCTTTGGTACGAGCTCTTCAAGCTTTAGTTGGAAAGAAGTTACCGCTAAGTCTTCGTAATCAGCAATTACATGTGCCATCTTACGACGTAAAGTTGCATGTGTTTCTCCTTCGTTTGCGAGTGGAATCTCATCTAATACAGACCGAGTAACAGATAGATCCATGCCGATGCGGTCTACAATGGTTTGGACGGCATGAGAATAATTGACAACGTGAAATTCTGGCCGCCTGGAAATATCAGCAATCATTTTGGGATCGAAAACACACCAACATTTTAAATTGTTGTCCCACTTTACAGGGCCATCACCCTTGTAAAGATCCCACCTATTCGATGAATGATGGACCTGAAGCATGCGCACCTTTCGAGAATTCGGTTTTCTGGCGTCGATCACTACAATGTTGCGCGCTTGGCAGACCGTGTTGGGGGATTGGTTGACAGTTCGGGGATATCTTACTTTTTGAGAGAGCCTCGAACCACAACCTGCATCGATCTCTCGCTTTTGGCAAGCCGGTACTCTTGCTGGCGGCGGTCGGGCTCCTCTCGCGCGAGGCGAGCCCGCGACAGCCATGTAAGCGCGTCGTGGACGAGCGGCTCCGGGAGCGCCCATTTCACGTCCGTCGGGTCACTTGGACCGCGCGTGTCGCGCCGATCGCGGATCACGTCCGTCGGCCTGCTGGTTTTGATCAGCGAGTCTTGGTAAAGCGTCAGGGCCGTCTTGCGTTAAACTCGCGGTTCACGACGCTCTTCGCATCGTTGTCCTGGACGGCGCTAGACGGCATACGTTAATTAGAAAGACCTTCATGGTCGGCGCCGATCCAGTTCGACCCGTAATCAGGCCGAGTGCTGCGAGCAAACTGATCGCCACCGACTCCGAAGTGCGGCAATTTCGCGTCCACATGAAGCGAGCCCTTCGAGCCGCTCGCGGTCTCCCAATTGAGGCGATTGCGCAGGTCCTGGCTGGACCGTTGGCAGTGCGGCACGCGTTGATTGGAGTCAGCCGCCATGGCCGCCCCGTCCTCGAGCGGTATGGCGTTTCGCTGTCAAGGCAGTTTGCCTATCTCGTCCATGATTACTTCGTTGGCTCCCGGCCGGACGACTTTTACATGTATCAGCTCTTTCTTCCGGCGCATCGCCGTATGCGAAGCAGGCACCTCCCGTTCAGTCGGATCGTCGTCATGCAGCAATACCTCGCCGATCTAGCAGGAAGCTCGGACTATTCTCTGCTGAGCTCGAAATCTAAATTTGCTATCAAATGCGCGGAACACGGGCTACCGACTGTTTCCGTATTAGCTGAGTTCGTCGAAGGAAACGCCAAGCCTTTATCGGCCGCGCTGCCACACAGAGACCTTTTCTCAAAGCCGTCCGACCTCATGCTTGGTCTCGGCACGGCCCTTTGGAGATGGGGCGGGTCTGGGAACTATGTTCATGCGGCCAGCGGAGAGTCTCTAAGTGGTCCGGATCTTTCCGCGCGACTGGCCGAGCAATCGCGCAGCTCGCCTCCGTATGGAGGATCCGGAAGCATCATTTTACAGGAAAAGGTCTCAAATCACCGGTCGATGCTTGGAGCACTGACGTCTGGCGGCCTCGCCACCGTCCGCGTTGTCACCTGTCGCACGCCGCAGGGCGAAGTCGATATTCTGCCGCCGGTCATTCGCATGCCCATTGGCGACGCGATTGCGGACAACTTCGCGCAAGGGGGATTGGCGGCCCCAATTGATGCCGCCACGGGGCGAATATCAGCTCCGGCCATCCACAAAGACAAGCGTCTGGGGATATCGACTTTTGCGCAGCATCCTACCACCGGCCTGGTCTTCGAGGGCTTTCCGATCCCGTTCTGGCCCGAGGTTTTAGAGCTGGCGGCCCGGGCTCACAACGTCTTCTCCACGATGCGCTTCGTTGGCTGGGACATCGCCGTGCTGGATCAATCGCCTGTCCTGCTGGAGGGGAATGCGTTGTGGGATTCGGACCTGACTGTGCTTCCGCATCGAATCGGGATCTCGGACACTCAATTTATTCCCCACTATAATCATCACCTGAAGGAACTATTGGAAAAGAGTTTTTGAACTGCCTCCCGGAAGTGAGACAGCGCGAATTGAGTGACAGAACCTGTTAGGCTTGTGTTACAGAATGGGATGCTCATATTTTCGACCGAGTTCAAGAAAACAGTGGTTCTTCGACTTGAGGCCGGGGGGTGGATCTGCGAGCTGGGCCGATACGGCGACAGCCGCGACCACTTTCCATATCGGCTTCAGATCGTCTACGGTCTGCTCTGCCAGATCGCGGTCAAGATGTTCGAGGGCGGCGGCGCCGAGCCGGGAACCTCGCCTCCCAGGTGCGGAAGGTCAAGGCAGCTGGGCCTCTGTTCTTTACGGCGGACAGGCGTTCGCTCATTCGGTACGGCGCTATCAACGTAAGCACACGGCTCTTCCGAATGAGCAAGAATATCAACTCGCTACAATACGGCAGAGCGCCTGGAATTGGCGGATAGGTTGGAGATTAGATTCAGACGATCAAGCGCCTGCAGGTCGAAGGCAGGGCCGGTTCCGAACACTCCCAGATGCCGAGTCCGCTTTGGACGTCGAATTCACCGGCACGCCTGCTAAGAAAGCGAGACCAGCGCGCAGATTCTTTTGTTTCGGTGTCACGGGCGGCGTGCGGTGGCGGGTAGAACGGTTTCGCCCTCGTGCAGCACGCGGCGGTCTCGTGAGGCGGGGGAGGAGGCAGTCCGAGTGAATGATAGAGGCGGCGTCTCCCCAAGCGCTACCCTCGGGCCAAAGTGGTCTTCACGGCGGAGGCGGCTCGTTGGTCGGGGAGTCGAGGGAGGCGCCGGCCCTGGAGAGCTTCTCATCGAGTTCGGCGTCGATCCGGACCGCATCATTGTGGAGGACAAGTCGCGCAACACGGAGGAGAATGCGCAGTGCACCGCTGCGATCGTGCGCCCGGGACCCAAGCAGCGGTGGCCAGACACAGCCGTGCCCGACGCAGATTTTCAAAGAACGCGCTCACGGTCTGGACGTCCTCCTTCAACCCGATGCCGTCGAGATGTTCGAGAGCTTGCCGCCTCGGCGACCGGGCGATCGCGACGCTTGTCGGGAATACAAATCTGGCTTGAAATAGAATAATTTAGTTAAAAGCTTGACTTATCTCGGTGTTAGATGGGGTACCGTTTACGATGCATGTATTAGATCAAGTATATTTCTATTTCGCATATTCTTGGTTGAAACAGCCTACAACTCTTAACGGAGGGGAGAAACTCATTTCTGCTGGACAGAAGCTGCGCAACTGTTTGTATAAAACGAAAAATTTTGCTCGCGATTTGGCGAAACGAACCCAATTTTGGGTGAGAATGCAGTGCATCGCGGCGATCTTGTCGTTATCGAGACGGCTCCCAATGAATCGAAACCTGCCATAGGTCTCACTCGAAGCGCGCGATCGTGCTCAAGCGACTGCATCCGCGGCTTGTCCGGCAAGAGCGGCCCGAGCCCGGGCCCGGGCCATGGGGAACGCTTCCACAACTGCGGCAAAATTGGCGTCTCGTGCCGCGAGCATGAGACAACAACGCAGGTGCAGACGCGGGAAATTTGCCAAAGATGGCAAACGCGAAGCCCCCGCCTGGTCTTGAAAAAGACGTCTTGTGGAGCTCTGCGGCTTACTTTGCGCTAGCAGCGCCCTGCGGCGCGCCGCGTAGCCTAGGGGGGGCTAACGGGGGCGACCGGAGGCGTGCCTGAGGAGTTGCTTGACGAAACGGCCACGGCAACGGCGGCGATCACGGCTACGCCGGCTACGCCCGCCGCCACAAGCGGCGCGCCCACTACCGTACCGCCTAGGCCGAAACCCTCAGTAATAAATGGCTCAGAGATGGCATTCAAAGGCGCCTCTGCCACCCCGATTTGGCTCGACGAGATAGTTGCCTCTTGGTTTGGAAGAAGTAGCGTTGTGCATGGGCACTTCCGCCTCCTTATCTCGCTCACGGTCAGATTTGCCTGTTCCACTTCGCGTCCTCTGCAACGCCTTCTAAGTTCTTCGACAGTAACATATTCGTTATTTTGGCGAAGACAGACGATCGCCGTTCCCTCTTCATTGATGACCTTAGTCTCGCCGGGAGTGACTTCAACCCTCAAAATTGTGCCCCGAACCCCGAGGGCGGCGGTTGGCGTCAAGATCGTGTACGCGCGTTTGTTGGCATAGCCGGTGATGAACCGAAGCGTGCCCTTCGCCATGTTGAGTGTGATCGTCCCCGGCTTTTGGGGACCCGCGTACACAAATTCGTCCAACTTAATCGTCGAACCCGGTCCGACCGTCAGATTGGTATTATCATTGAGCAGCAAATTTGCTTTGCTGTCGGGATTGCTTCGAAGGAACTCGTTTAGGAACACATTGTCGCCTTGAACTACAGGCACCTCATTTCCAGCCGAAAGATTACCTTCAACTACATTAATGACAACCTTTGCGTCGCCAATTTGTTCTTGAGACCGCGAGAACTGGGCACTGCCGAGCAGAATGCCGGCGGTCACCATCGGGCAAAATATCCAAGCTCGAGCAGTCGCGTTGAGTTCGCGCACCAAATGACTCAAATTTCACCCCCTCACATTCGCCGAGCCCGAATCCAGTTGTATTCCTTATTGCCACGAAAATGTCAAACTTTAACTTAACTTTAACTTAACAGGCATCGGTTGGAAAACCAAATATTGCACCTGTCGGGGTGTGCCGAAGCGCCGGGGTCCATATGGAGGATCCGCGCAACAACTTCCGTCTCAAGTGCGGCCGAGCAGGGAGTTGGAAGTCACCTTCTGCATCTGCTTGTGACCAAGCACCGGACGAAAAATCTCACGCGATGGTGCGCCTGGTGGGTCGGGTCATTAGTGTCGGGATCGAGACGGCGGACATGCTGGTGCGCGAGGTTCTGTCGCGCAATTTACGAGATCGACGAGCGGCTGCACGTTACGCCGGTCTGACCGGCGCACCGGACGAGAGCGGCTCGAAGCGGCGGGACAAGGGGCTTGCCAGGGCCGGTGACGCCCGAGTACGGCGCGGCATGATCCAACTGGCATGGCGTTTCCTCATGTTTCAGAAGGAACGCGCTCTCGCGCAATGGTACCGCGCCCGAACGGCCGACTGCCGCCAAGGGACTCGGAAATCGCTGATCGTCGCCATGGCGCAAGCTGCTGATCGAATTATGGCGTTTCGTGACGACCGGCCAAGCGCCGGTTGGCGTGGAGATGCGGCCGGCTTGAGCCGGCGAGAACACAACTCTTTCGGAGCCTGGCGCCTCGAGGTTGCTGGCATCCGGTAACGATCCGAGGTGGAGGTGACCCGAACCCACGAATGGCTTTCAAGCCGCCTTGCAGAATGGGCCCACCGCTCCGGAGCTCTGCCGCCGATGCGCATTACTGCACCATGGTCCAGATCCATTGGATCTCCCGAATACAAGTATGTGGGGCGAAGCTCCGCGCCAATTGGCCAGCGCCCCTCAGATCGTCCGCTACGGCGCTGACCTGTGGACAGACACCCAGCACCGGTGCGCCGAAACAGGAAAGGAGTGCATTGCCGAGATTAGCCCTTGACGGCAACATCCCCATACAAGTCGTGGGTCAAGGTTCCGGCGCGGCCTTTCTTGAGCGGCATGCCTGGCTGGGTTCGGTCAAGCGCCTGGATCTGGCTCTTCTCGTCTACGCTGAGCACGACCGCGTGCGCCGGCGGATCGACGTAGAGCCCGACGATATCGGGCAGCTTCTCGACGAAGGCCCGGTCCTTCGACAGCTTGAACTGCCGCACCCGATGCGGCTGGAGCCCGTGCGCGCGCCAGATGCGCTGCACGGAACTGACGCTGACGCCAGCCGCCCGGCCATTGCCGAACCGGTCCCATGCGTTGAGGCGCCTCCATGGTCAGCGCGACGATGCGCTCGGCCACCGAGGGATCGAGCTTCGGGATGCGCGAAGGCCGCGTCTTGTCGCGCAGAAGTCCGTCCACGCCTTCGGCGGCGAAACGCTCTTGCCAGCGCCAGACGCAGGTCTTGGACTTGCCAGCCTCGCGCATGCTCTTCGTTCGTCCCGGCACCCTCGGCGCTCAGCAATACGATCTGCGCCAGACACGTTTCTGCGGCGCGTTGCGGTCTTTGACCAGAGCGCGGAGCCGAGGTGACGGAAATGGAAACGCCGGGTCGCATGCCGCAGACTCGCACGCCGCGAGGCGGCCGGGAATCCCCTCGGGATTCAAATATCAGACGCGATCCACTAGCCCTTGCCCTTTCCCCTGGCGTTAATATTTCTCAGGAATCGGATATTGCATAGGCAGCGACGACAGCAGAGCTCCCGCAAAGCTTTTGCTTGAATCGGCGCCAACCGACGTCCCCTCGCCCTTCGGATTCGCCCTCCGCTCCGATCTTGAAGCAACGGGTCGTTTTGCCCGTCAAGCAATGTGACCGTCCATTCGTGGTGGCGGAGCGTCAGCGAAGCTCAACCATCGGTCTCTAAATCCGTCCTGGCTTTTATAGCGTTATCTGTTGATTTGTTTTAGGATAGTTCGGATCGAGGGAGCGATTCGATGAAGGCTGAGGATTTTGCGGCATGGCTGTCGGCGACTTCGCGGATGAACGAGGTGCAGCGCGGGGAGGCGATTGCGGCGCTTGAAAAGGCGAGCGCGGTTGCGGCGGAGGCGAAAGCGGAGGGGAAGAAGGCTGGCCGGCATAGCCGCCGGGAGGACGCGCTGGGAACGACCAGCCATGGGCGCGTCGCGGCGCATGGGTGTCCCCATTGCGCCGGGCGCGAGATCGTCGGTTGGGGCCGTTCGGATGGGCTTTTGCGGTTCCGCTGCAGGAGCTGCGGGCGCACCTTCAATGCGCTGACCAAAACGCCGATGGCGCATCTGCGCAAGAAGGAAAAGTGGCTCGCTCACGCCCGGGCGATGATCGAGGGCAAGAGCTTGGCCAAGACCGCGGCGCTGTGCGGCATTCATCCGACGACGGCGTTTCGCTGGCGCCATCGGTTTCTGCGCGCGCCTTCTTCCGACAAGCCGCGAGGTTTGCCCGGAATCGTCGAGGCGGACGAAATTTTCGTCCTGGAATCTTTCGAGGCCGATGGTCCGACCGGCGGCGCGCGACGCGCAACCGGGGCGGAACGGCCCGGCATCCGGGCTCCTATCAGGACAACATTCCCGTTCTCGTCGCCCGCGACCGGAAGGGCGCGACCTTCGACGCGGTCCTGCCTCAGGTCGACTGGGCTTCAATCGGAGCAGCCCTTGCCGGCGTCGTCACGCAGGACAACAATCTGATCGGCGATGGCGGACGGCCGATCGCCGCCTTCGCCCGCAGAGCCGGTATTCCGTTCCACGCCGTGCTCGCGCCAGGAAAGCCAGCCCCCGAAGCGCCTCATCTGCACATCAACAATGTCAACGCCTACCACAGCCGCTTGAAGCAATGGCTCGCCCGCTTCAACGGCGTCGCCACAAATAACCTGCCCAACTACCTGGGATGGCGCCGCGTCCTCGAAGCCTGGAACGACTCGACCCGCCAAACTGGATGGCCGGCGCCAGCGGAAACGGTCCATATCAACGGATGACGCTAAAGAATCTTCGTCCTAGTGGTCCAAATCATACGGAAGAGTCCGCGCGATTCCGAGCAGTTTCGCCGTTTTCGGGCGGGAGCAGCGGGTTCGAAGCGTCAGATTCTATCCACTAGTCACGCTCGACTTTGCTCGCGAGAGCCAAGGCGAAGAAGGCGATCGTAGTCAAAGCCCAGATGGCGCCGCACATCGAGAGGATTAGCTCTGTCATTAGAGCACCTGCGCTTATTCGGTGTTCCTACCCTGCGCACCGATGAACTAAGACTACACGCCTCAGTGGAGATTTGTAAACTGACAAATATGGGGTGCTTAGCTGCTAAACTTTTGCTGTTTCACCCGGTGTTATAGCCACGTAGCCCATAGATTCCGCAAGGGAAGAGGTCCATCGCTATCGGAGCAGCACGTTACCCCGTAGTCCGTCAACTATCCGAAGTCGCCTGATTTTTAAGGTGTTTCCGGGGATCGGCGAGTCATTGCCTTTGCAAGAAAGGGGCGTCTGTCGGGTTGCTTTCTTGCGAATTGATCCGTTGGTTTGGTCGTGATTCTGTCTCTTCGTCGGCTTGGCGGAGGGTGATTCGATGCGGCCCAGGGAGCGGCGGGACAGCGGGGCAGAACGATCTCTTCCGGGCCCGGCTCGACCAGATCGTCGACCTCGATCACCCGTTGGCGAAGCTCGGCCGGGCGATCGACTGGCGCTTTCTCGAGGCGCGGTTCGGCGCGGTCTATTCGGACAAGGCCGGCCACCCGCCTCTGCCGACGCGGCTGATGGCGGGGCTTTCGATTCTCAAGCACGTGCACAATCTCTCCGACGAGGATCTGTGCGCGCGCTGGATTGAGAACCCTATTATCAGCTGTTCTGTGATGGGATGGACGGCCCCGGCGCCTGCGCCATCTTGGCGCTGTATGGGCTTACCAGCAAAGGAATCAGATATGTCCACCATCGCAATCATTGGGCTGGATATCGCGAAGAACGTGTTTCAGGTTCATGGCGCCGCGGCCGACGGCGCCCCTGTGCTCAAGAGGCAGATAAGGCGCGGTCAGCTTCTTACGTTTTTCGCCAACCTCCCGCCGTGTGTGGTCGCGCTCGAAGCGTGCTTCACCGCTCATTTCTGGGCGCGGGAGATCGGCAAAATCGGGCATGAAGTGCGGATGATTCCGCCCCAATACGTGAAGCCGTTCGTCAAGCGAAACAAGACCGACAGCGCCGACGCCGAGGCGATCTGTGAAGCGGCCGGCCGCCCTACGATGCGCTTTGTTGCGATCAAGAGCGCCGAGCAACAAAGCATTCTGGCTCTCCACCGCTCACGAGATCTTCTTGTGCGCCAGCGCACGAAGCTGATCCAGGCTTTGCGCGGCTATTTGGGGGAGTTCGGACTTGTCGCTCCGAAAGGAGCATGGAACGTAACTCTCCTCGAGACCATGATGTCGGACGCCGCTCCGACCCAGGTCCCTGACCTCCTCAAGGAAATAGCGCTGTGATGATTGCTCAGATCCGCGATTTCGACGAACGGATCGACCATCTCCAAGATCGGCTGACTGCCTGGCATCGGGCAAACGAGGTCAGTCGCCGCCTCGCAACCATTCCCGGCATCGGTCCCGTTACAGCTTCTCTGATTTCGGCTTCCGTCACTGACGCCGCTCAGTTTCGATCCGGACGACACTTCGCGGCCTGGATCGGCCTTGTTCCCCGAGAATTCTCGACAGGAGGTCGATAGCAGCTCGGTGGGATCAGCAAGAGAGGCAATCCGCAGATGCGGCGTCTGTTAATCGTCGGCGCTCACGCAGTCTTGCGTTGGACGCGCCGAGGGCATGGGATGCCATCCGCCTGGCTGACCGCCCTTATGGGACGACGGCATCCCAATATCGTAGCGGTTTTGATCGCGAATAAGCTTGCTCGGATTGCTTGGGCGATCATGTCGCGTGGAACTTCTTTCTCGCCGCAGATGACGCAGGCGAACTTACGAACATAGTCCAGGGCGATCGGGAAAGGAGTTCAAAGAGCTTCGACTTGCGAAGGACAACGACGTGATGGCGGACGGTCAGCAACCGGGCTCGATCAATCCCGATCCTCGCCGCGCACCTTGAGTGCGATTCTGTGAAAGGGCGTCGGGCTTTCGGATACCATCAAGACCAGCGGTCGGATCAGACTGCGCCAAAGGCCGGATACGATCGCAAGCGACCCGTCGGTCGGAACGTTAATGTCCTTGCAAAGCCGGGGCCGTCCATAGAGGCGAGGAGTTCTTCCGGCACAAGCTGACCTTCGACCGCTCGTCCCTGACGCGCTGGCGCCAGCGGATGGGGGAGGAGAAGCTCGTGGCGCTGATCCAGGAGAGCCTGTTAGTGGCGACGCGCACCGGCGCGGCCAAGCCCGCCGACTTCTCCAAGGTGATCGTCGACACCACCGTTCAGCCCAAGGCGGTCGCCTTTCCGACCGACGCCAAGCTCATGCATCGGGCGCGCGAGCGCCTGGTGAAGCTGGCGAAGAAAACCGGCGTGAGCTTACGCCAGTCCTACGCGCGGGTCGGCAAACATGCGCTGATTGCCCATCAGCGCTACGCCCACGCCAAGCAGTTCAACCGCGCCAACCGGGTGCTCCGAACCTATCTCGGCCGGTCATTCGCGACCTCGTGCGCAAGATCGAGGGCGAGGCTGAGCTGGAGAGCGCCTTCGCCCATCCGCTCATGCTCGCCCGCCGGGTGCGCGAGCAGCGCCAGCATCAGCGCGGGAAAAAGATCTATTCGCTGCACGCGCCCGAGGTCGAATGCATCGGCAAGGGCAAGGCCCATCGTCCTTATGAGTTCGGCGTCAAGGTCTCGCTCGCCACAACGCTCAATCGCTCCAGGGGCGGCCAGTTTCATCGCCACGCCAAGGCGCTGCCGGGCAACCCTTACGATGGCCACACGCTCGCCATCGTGATTCCGGAGATCGAGACCCAGATCGGCGCGAACCTTGCCCGCATCGCCGCCGACCGCGGCTATCGTGCCACAACGCCCCGACCGACCACACGTTCAAGGTCTATATCCCAGGCCAGAGACGCCGCGTCACCGACACCATCAAACGTGAACTCCGCCGCCGATCGGCGGTCGAACCGGTCATCGGCCACGCCAAGGCCGAGCACCGCATGGGCCGAAATTACCTCGCCGGAACCCACGGCGACGCCGCCAACGCCGTCCTCGCCGCCGCCGGATACAACTTCAGACGCCTGCTCGAATGGCTGGCTTTCTTGTTGTCCGCAATCCTGGCCGCCCTCAACTCCGCCGCCACTCACGAAGGCCCGCTCAAACCGGCCTGATAGCGTTCATAGCGTTCTTCACGGCCGACTACCCCGGCTGTATTCCTGTCGGCGCAAGCGACGATCCCCGTAAAATCTGGCGTGCTAACATCTAAACACGCGGTCACGCGTGGGTTAATTTAATAGTCTTGCAATAGGAAGTCAGATGCTGCACCGATCTAACTGTCAGGGGTTGTTTCCTCGGTAGCCTCAAGTATCTCACCCTCCGGCCATCCAGCGCCAATTCAATTATTTTTGTTTTTTCCTAGAGTGTCCATTCCATAGCCGCCAACCTGACGCCTTCGCCACTGCTGACGTCGGGCGACGATTGATGATTATGATGAGCGGCCGTTCGAAAACAGCGACCGCTGGTTAATATTCGCTCATTGAGGCCGGCGCGCCGCTTTCGAGCGCGGATATACAAGAGGCACGGTAGGTGTTGGTCGGCATAAGACGAACGGGCCGTTCGCACCGGCGACAGACCGTCGGCACGCTCTGTCGCTGAACGTGCTCAAAGAACGCTCGTTCCTCTCGCGCGCCGATGTGCCAGAAACCGAAATTGTCTTCGTAGACGGTAGCCATTGTTTACAGCTTTCTTCCGCTGCGTGGTTTCCGCTCCCAGATGAGTAATAATAACTTTTGATAAGCACCGGGCGCGCGGATAGCGTCTATGAAGCGCTTCAGTGCGATCGTCTTGATATTGCGGGCCAGAATATTGATTTTCGGGGCCGCGAGCATTCTTCCTATTCCCCGACCAAGCGGCCCTGCCGAGCCCTACGCTTACGCCGGAAGCGACCTCCTATCCCGCAGTGTGGACGGTGAACTGCCCGTCCAACGCCTGAAAGCGTGATTGAATGAGCTTGCCCCCTCGTACCCCAGCAACCAAGCGATCTGTGAAACCGAAATGCCCTGCTCTTTAACGTATTGAAGTGCGAGGCTTCGCCGCACTTCATCTACGACTTCCTCGTAACTCGTGCCCTCGTCGGCAAGCCTGCGCGCGAGCGTGCGCGCGCTCATGGCCAACGTCCTCGCGACGGTCTGCCTCTGGACCTTTCCCTGCGGCAGCAACTTTTCCACCTCGCTCTCGACCGAGCCGCGCAGCGGCCCTGTCGAGGTATGGCGCTCCCTTGCTGCCGCGTCGCAGACGGGCCGAAGCATCTCGAGCAAGTGACTATCTTCGGTGATCAGCCGTAGGGCAAGCATTTCGTCGGACAATGCGAACTGATCAGCCGACGCGCCAAACTCGACGGGGCAGCCGAAGAATCGCTGAAACTCACGGACGTTCGAGTTGCGCCCATGGACGAAAGTCACGTGCATCGGGGAGATGCGGCGGCCGGTGACCTCTCGCAATCCCTTCACCACGGCGGCGACCCCAAGTTCCATAATCTGTCTTCCCTGCTGCCGAGGAGCGCCGCCGAAGTGGACCTCGACACTGATGCCCTCCAGTATCGGCGTCAGTCTCACACGCATAGTTTGGTTGACAATCCGGCAGTACCGCTCAAAGAGCGCCAGCGCCTCGCGAACATTTTTCCCCGCTGAGGCAACATAGAACGCCAACCCGGCCTCGCGCGGATTTGCCTGCTCGATGAGGTGAAGTCCAAAGGCTCTGTCGCCGAGCGTCTCCGCTGCGAGTTCGAGAAACTTGCTCTGCGCGATCGCCGGAATGCGCAGTTGGCGATTTTCGAAGTTGCGTTCTGAGAGACCAGCGCGTTGCAGCAGAGGCGTCGGATCAATGTTTCGCTTCCTAAGGGCGACAATTGCTTGTTTGGCGGAAAAACCCGTCGCTGTCGGCAGAGCTTGCTGGATCGCGTGGTCCGTCAAGATCATCGCTCCGAACAGCCTCGGCTGATTGGCGCCCGTGGGCGGATGGTCGCCGAGTTAGCCGCGCAAACTAACCCCGCGCCCTCGAAAGGCGCGGGGACCCGTGCGCTCCGCGTGCGCAGGGAGGATGAGCCCGGAGCGCGGGCATTCAAGGATTGAGCCGGACGCAACGCGGCGTCAAACCAACAAACTTGTGGGACTGCACATGCAAACTCATTTGCCTCGACGAACCCTCGATGGCTCCCCGCGCTCGTTTTCTCGTTTTGCGCCGCTTAGCAACCAGCGCCAGTGACGTCGGTAAGTTCATTCAGCCTTGGCCGTTTGACGCCCGCCATTCACAGAAGCGCACTCAAATTGCTTCGCTAAGGGCGGCGACCTTTCACTTCCCGGCATTTCTTTGGCGGCAAGACTCTGCGGCGAGCCTCGCGTAGGCGGGAACGGGTGGACCAGTGTAGAGTGGAGTGGAGGGCGGCGCGGTGGCAGGATTTCTCGCGGTTTTTGGCTTTGTAACGTCACTCTGCTAAGGACGGCGGCCGACGCGGAGCTGGCATGCCTTGGGAGATCACATGGCTTTATCCGCTGTGAGTCTTTTCTCAGTTGCCCTGGCGACCGCGGCGCTGTCGCTCGGTTCGGCCGAGGGCGGGACGCTCGACGCAGTGAAACAAGTCAAGACCATCCGTCTTGGGGTACGCGACGATGCGCCGCCGTTCTCTTACAAGGATAAGACCGGCCAGCCGGCGGGCTTCATGGTCGATCTCTGCCGCGCCGTCGTGAAGCATCTGGCGGATGATCTTGGTCTCGGCGAGGTCAAGATCGTCTACGTACCTGTGACCGCTGTGGACCGGTTCGACGCGATCCAGGGCGGCAAGGCGGACCTTTTGTGCGAGCCGACGTCCGAGACCTTATCGCGGCGCGACCAAGTCGACTTTTCCATACCCACCTTTGTCGACGGCGGGGGCATCATGGTGAAGGGCGACGGCCCGAGCAACTTTGAGGCGCTGGCAGGCAAGAAGATCGGCGTCCTCGCCGGCACGACGACCGAACAGGGCCTGCGCGACTCTCGATGCCGCCAACGTCAAGGCGGACGTGGTCCCGGCCAAGACGCATGACGAAGGGATCAAGATGCTCGACGCCGGCAACATTACGGCCTATTTCGCCCACCATGCAATCCTCAACTATCTCGCCGACAAGAGTCGTGAACCCGACAAGCTCCGCATCGCCCAACAGTACCTTTCGATCGAGCCCTATGCGCTCGCCCTGCCGCGTGGGTACAGCGACTTTCGCGTGGCGGTCGACAGGGCGCTGAGTCACATCTCGCAGGCTGTTGAAGAAGGGTCTCGTTTCGCCTTGAGAACGGCTTCGTCGCCGTTGTCGTAGCTGAATTCGATCTCGATCGTGCCATCGTCGAGGAGTTCGGCGGTTCCTTCGCCCTCGAACTGATCGCCTTCGTCGGATCCAGCCCAGCGGAAGCCGATCGAGTCGCGGGCGTATTCGACCTCGAGGCCGGCCTCCATGGCGCCGAAGGCGATTTCGCCGCCGTGCGCGGTGATGGTCAGCGTCGCGGGACCACAGAGGTCGAGGTAGTCGCGATCCCAGAGGTCGGCCTCGACGATGCGCCAGCGGCCGATCAGGCGGCAGTCGGCCGGGGCCTTCACGCCGGGCCTCCAGGAGCTTCGGCAGCCGCGCCAGATTGTAGGCGGCGGCCGCCAAGGTGAAGGCCCAGCCCACGCGTTCGCGGCCTCGAAACTTGGTTCGCTCCTGGCCGGCGACCGTCTTGATCCAGCCGAAGGCCTCCTCGATCCGCTTGCGAATGCGTTGGCTGACCGCGTAGCCCGCGTGACGGGTCGTGCGGCCGTCGATCGCCGACAAGCGGCCGCTCATG
>Ga0206832_10001_pt1 | contig 88066 bp, 84 predicted proteins | sample Alteio_BWOrgCont_74_FD_152896 | JGI IMG/M metagenome (GOLD analysis project Ga0206832, IMG submission 152896) | Enriched cells from forest soil in Barre Woods Harvard Forest LTER site, Petersham, Massachusetts, United States -... | ecosystem: Environmental > Terrestrial > Soil > Temperate forest >... | reverse complement strand
GTCACACATATAATGGTGGACGAATTACCTGATAGGGGCTATAAAAGATTGCAATATTTTACAGCTACAAAGGAAAGTTATCCAAAAGGAATATTTTTTTGGGGCGCAAGCATGAATACGAAATACAACCGTGAGCAATTAAAGCAATACGTTTTGAATAATCAAGCAATTACATTACCTGAACCTGTAATCTTGGATACAAGGACCGAACTATGGCTAAATGCTGAAGGAGAAGTTTGTAAGGGAGGATTTGTAAATCCTACGAAAGATGCTCAAATGGTAAGGATTTTCAAACCCTTTAGTAAGGCAAAAGATGCGCTCAAAGGTTTGGTAGTTCCTAAAATACAATCAAGAACAAGAATTCCTCAATGAATGAATTACCCTATAGCGATACCTTGGGCGAACTGCTTCTTGGAGTTCATAGAGCTCTATATTATTGTTTAACAGAGGCAAAGAAGAATAAAGTTGTTAGCGAAACAGACCCGATATTAAAAACGTTTTTCACATCAATAGAGAAGAAGTTTAAGAATTCCGGTATTGATAAACACATCTCCACAGGATTTTATAAAACCCGCACTGACTTAAAACCGATACCAAGGATTTCAAAATTAATCGTCAATTCTTTTTATTTAGTTAACCCACCCGAGAGAAATCAAAAAAAGAGGGGTGTTAACACTCAAAAGAAAAAGCCTTTTGAAAAATCGGTAATACTTCCATCTCCTTTCCATCTCCTTTATCAAATACTCACTGTTCCAAATGAATTACAGACATCCGCTTATGCTTTTCACTCCTGCAGAAGTTTGTTGTTTTCATTTTTAGAAGTTCATCCCTTTAATCGTGAACTTGAAGAAGGAATGCCCTTTTCTTTATTTAAAGAAGAGGATATTCTTAAAAGCATTTCATCGTTCCAGAAGAACGCGAGAAAACGCAACCGCTGGCCCGATACCAGGTCAACAAGGGAATCGTTTACAACGAAGATTCATTTGCTGAACGGCCATATCCTTTCTACCAAAGGACTGACAAATTTGTGGTTTCAAAACTTCAAAAACGCTCGAGATTTTCTGAATATTAGTTTATCAAAAAGTAGTCTATCAGATTTTAAAAATATTTATTCTCAATCAGAGTATCATTTCGTTCTCTCTGAATACTATACAGAGTTACCTGATTCTTCTGAATTATTGAATTGGCTATTTGGTATACCCGTTTCCATTCGCGGCGGAGATATTCTTTTCTATGGGGGATTGAAAAAGACGAACTCAAATGGCCTTGTAATCAGTTTAAGTGGCAACCCTGGAACCGGGAAAACGTCTATTGCACTTTCCTTATCGGCTCTTTTAGCACCTTTAAATACTACGACAATATATTTGAGCTTAGAGGAAGATAAAGATGATTTGATTACAAGATTACAAACGTTAATCCCCGATTATCTTAAAGAATTAAGTGCATTTGAGGATAAAAATCCTCCTGCTAAGGGTGTCAAGGATAAGAATAAGGGTATCGATTGGTTTAGGGTTCATAAAATAAAGAAAAATTTAAATATAGAGGACCTAACGGACATTATTGAGGAGCTAAAAAAGGAAATAAAGAATAGCGAAGAGCGGGATTATGGAGACGTAATAACCATTCCAGCGATATGCCCTAAGTTAGTCGTGATTGATAACATCAACGAAATTTTTGCCGATAGCAAATTTACGAGTGACGACTATGCAAAACTTGAAAATTTTATAGATAAGTGCAGAAGTTTAGGGGCAATAATCTTGTTGGTTTCTTCTGAACATGTGCCTAAAAAAATTCAGCTTGATTACTTAGTGGATGTTGTCATCCATTTAAAACAAACGGGCATTGAAAATCAATTTGACAAACCGATTAGGATACTTCAATTAATAAAAACAAGACAGCAAAATTCACGACAAGGCTCTCATGTATTTCACATTTCGAATTCCAAGGGATTCAGAATAAGCCCGCAAGTCCCATCGCAAATGGATAAGCGAGAGAAACTAAAGCGACTTTTACCTTCGGAGAATAAGTTCATTCCGGCCTTAAATATTAAAAGCGAAGGGAACAAAAGCACTTATGAAAAGTATCTAAACATTGCGACAAATTCTCAGATATTAATTCATGGATATGGTAGCTCGGGCAAAGCCGGATTAGGAATGAGATTACTGCTCACTCCATTTGAGGTAGAATTATTAAAAGACGCAGAGCGAAAGAAGAACGAAATAGATGATAATATAATATACAAAGTTAAAGGAGCCCCCAGAAATAAGGTATTAATAATTTCCTTTTTATACCCTGAGGATTATTATGAAAAAATTGTTGGAAAAATTGCATTGCAATTGAAGTCAACGTTTATGGGATATGAGAATTGTAAGATGAGCTATCATGTAAAATCTTTTTACCCTGGATTTTTAACGCCAGAAGACTTTGTATACAAGATTGTTCGTTTGCTTGACGAAGCAATACTTGAGGGCGACCCTTATACGGGGGTTTTGTTGGATGGACTTCATAATGTTTTTTTGCAGTTCAAAAATTTGCAAGATTTTCACATGGTTTGGCCTCTCCTTTATAGCATACTTTCAAGATACAGATTAACCGTTATCAGCACCTTTACTAATTTCTCTTTTAGTAAAACGCTAACCGGGACACAAAATCATTCCCAAGATGATTTAGTCTTAATGCAGCAAGGACAGAAACCATTTCTTCATGGCCTGGTAAAGGCAGCGGACTATTACTTAATATTGGAAGAAGAGGCTGATAAAAAGAAGGATTATGCCAAGCGCTATATCTTGCAGGTTAGAAGTTCAATTGGTCAGAACCCGCCTAAAGATGTATTGCTTTGGAATAGGGATGAAAGCTGTATTATAAAGACAATAATAGCTAAGGACTATTTCGAAAGTGATTCGAACTAAAGTTGGGAGTCTTGAATGATTTTAGTTGCGAAGGCTTCCGCCAACTTTACCGGAACTGCATTTCCTATTTGCTTCGCCTGTGCTCGCAATGATGGGCATAGCATTTTATAGTTTTTCGGAAAAGTTTGTATCAGTAATCCTTCAAGTATAGATAGACCCCTATTTTGAGAGGGATGAGCAAATCTACCATTGCTGATACTAATGAATTTTGTAGTCAAAGTGCCACAGGGTTTATACCAATATAATCTTGCATAAACGTCTCGATGACCAATATAATTTCCTTCCTTCCTTGATTTCAAACATAGGTCCCTTGTCCATTTCTCCATCCCATCCCCAGGGTTTTTCTGTAGTTTTAATCTCTGTAAATTAAGTTCGGACAATTTTGAAGTAACATGAGTTTTTAATTCTTTATGTTGACTGGCCGCCATTATTGGAGGCAAGTTACCGATTGCATGATATAGAGATTTAAGTTCTTTCTGGCCCTTAATCTTGCCGTGAGTTGCAGTGGGATAATCTACGTGGCCATTTCGCTTAGCGAACAAAATCACCCTTCTTCGCGATTGCGGCACACCGTAATTCATTGCATTAATAACCTGAGGCTTCAAATCGTAAAATGGTCTCAAGGAATCAATGAAACTATCAAGCACCTTTTTATTGTTAGGCGACTTAAGACCTTGAACATTCTCTAAGAAAATATATTCGGGGTGAAGTTTAAGAATTATTTCCGAGAAACATTTAAGTAACTCTCGTTCTTTTTTTCGTCCTTCCAACTTTTTCGTGATTCCTGTGAATGATTGGCATGGAGCGCAACCTATGAGAATCAACTTATCCGTGGGCTTAATCAATTCCTTAATTTTCTTGATATCCAGGGTAGAAATATCTTCCTTCAAAAATTTTGAAGGAACGCCATTAGGCCTTATATTATTTGCCTCATACGTTTCTTTGCAATTTATATCGTTATCAATTCCCGCGATGACATCAATTCCTCTATTCAAAAATCCTCTGGTAACTCCTCCGATTCCGCAGAAGAAGTCTATTGCTTTCAATCCCATAATTTGGCTACTATATTTCAGCGCAAATTAATAGAAATTGACGAATAAAGTGCCTCTAAGAAACCATTTCAATCTTAGCTTTCACATCGTATAAAGTATTTTTGAAGAAATCCCTTTTGAAATAGCTAAGGGGTTTCGTTCCTCCAACTTGGTTAAGGTATTTGGTTATAAATCTTGTTTTGTCCTGAAAATTCCCTTTAAAGGTTGCTGGATTTTGAATAATAAATTCGGAAATTCCAATTACCGCTTCGCGGTGCCGACCTAATTTGTAAGTGCCTAAAGTTCTAAAACTAAAATCCAAATTTCTGAAAATTACTTTTGTCAATTCGTAGGGGTCAGTTCTGGTTTCGTCATAGGTTAAATGGGCAGCCCACCATAAACCTGCAATCCCGTGTCGTAAGAAATTTGATTGCGCAGGAGAAGATATAAACCAATGGTCAAGAATATATTTTGACCGGTCAGTCGCGCTTTTGTCCTGAACACCAGGCCATCGCTTGCACATATAGGCGTAATAATCTGTATGGGCCAGGTAAGTCCATAAGCGAACATCCGACGCCTGGAGAGGTGTAATTGTTTTATACGCCTCGTAAATTATTTTGCTGTTCTCGAAATCGTAAAGGGCTGTTTTCGTAGGGATGAGAAACTCACTGTTAATAGGCTTCGCTATATGTGGCATCTGCATTACTTTTTCTGCATCATAAAGAAAAGTATCTCCCTCATAATATTTAACAAGTGAACTGTCTTTAACTCCCATCCTTAAGGCCTCGACATAAGATTCTCTGAATAATTTTTGTAACTCCATATCGTAGTTTTAATTTTCGTTATCAGGATTTGAGGTGACCCGAGTAAATAAATCTAAAAGCAGTCGCTCTACCGGCATGCCGAGAAAGAGTTGCGCTATTTTAGGAATGTTTTTTTCTTCGAACTGTATTGATTTTAAGTTTTCATCATTGTCCAAGCGAAACTGAATAATTTTTGCCCAGGCGTATTCCTTTACATCATCCTCTTGCTTCAATTGATACAAGGCATGAATTATGGTTGGTAAAACGATTGATGAATGAAAAACCGTAGCGTATTCCGGATTTTTTCCTATTCGCGGTTCGCAGTATTTCTCGTAATCTTTTATTGACAACTGAATTTGTATTTTGGGGGATTCGAGAATGATATTAAAATCACCAGTATCATTAGCCCCTTTAATAATTTCCATAAAAGAAGAAACGGCTTTTAGTTTTTGGTATGCGATTCCTGCAATAAAGGAGCTTTCTCCAAGATAAGCTAAAACATCTCCACTATCAATATCAAAGCTATATCCTAAGAAGTCAGGGTGAACCTTCGAGTTCGTGTAGTGTGGATTTGCTTCAATTGCAACAAGCAGAAATAGCAATTCAACTTTATCTCTTACATAATTTTTGGGAACGGAAATTTTTTGAATAGGCGAATCACTTGATTCTGATTTTCTGTATAGCGTTCCAGTGCAACTCAATTCACATACAAACTGAACTTTCTTGTCAGCAAGTAGTTTTTCCAAATCAAGATTATCTAATTTATACTCAATCGTGAGTAGATAGTTTTCTTTATCTGTAGTTTCATCATTGGTGAGATTAACCACTGATGCGTTTCCGTCAACATCATCGCTCAATCCCAAAACAGGATGAGGAAAGGAGTAGCCGCTAAATTTCATACGATTTAATTTTTAGAGAGTGTTTTTGATTGGTATCAAATTTTACGGTGATAACATTCCAACCAGTAACCAGTGGAATACTTCTTATTTTATTTCCATTAGCGTTCAAAGCAATTGCATCTTTGGTAGCAGATATGACAGTCAACATATCATCATCGCTTTCGCTTTCATTATCAACTCCTGCGAATAATTCAATTTCAGCTTTGGCATCTTTATTACTAAAAATTTTCAATAAATGTTCGATTTCATTTGCTGCATTTTTTTGAGCTATCACTCTACATCTTACTGCGAGTGGTTTTTTTACATTATCACCACCCGATTCATTACCTTGTTGAGTTGCACCTCCGGGGTTATTTCCCGGAACATCAGTAGGCTCGACACCACCTTCTTCCTCATGAGGAGTTCCTGTTAAAACTACTGTTTCACCTTCATCAGTAATTTGTCCACTCTCGGTTATTGCAACTTGGACTTTCTTTTTCACTTCAAGCACAACTGGGGTTTCGCTTTCTTTTTGTGTTGTCTGGACTGCAGTTTCTTCTTTTGTTTTTTCTTCTGAAACTTCACCACCTCCGGTTGCCTCGCCACTACCTTCGTTCTCGGCAATTAAATCTTCGGGGATATTTAAAAATTTGTCCAATCCAGTAATCTTTTGCCGCTTGCCGCTCTCTACCTTTATTAACTCCTCAAGACATTCCCTCATAAAAAATTTCAATTCATCTTCCGCTTTTTTTGCATCGGCATGTGGCTTATCGTTTTCCAGGTAGTTATTTTTCTTCCATTCATTATGTTGGGGATTTTCCATTTGCCGGAGAATTTCATTTCCCTTTTCATTATCACATACAAATACGCCGACGTAGTTAAATCCCCTATTGTCTGTTTTCTTAAACACCGTCATTTTCGGGCTACGCATATAAACAGTTCGGTTGGGTAATCCGTCTTTGAGTAGCAGATAAAGTTTCAGCTTACCAAGTGTGGGCATTTCTTTTTCAAAATATTTGGTGTTGATGTCTCCGGCGAACTTTACAGCTTTGAAATAGGGATATGGATTCCATGTTTCAGCATCGTTTACACTGCCATCGGAAGAATTTTCTGAGTAGAAAGATGTAATGATACTCTCTAAATTCTCTTTATTAATCAATGTGTTCTCTACTTCGACTATCAACTTTTCCTGAAAAATCGCATACCAAAAATTATTTAAAACTGACTTGATTAAGCTTTCTTTCCAATCGCCCGCATCTTGGAAACCCATAATAATAATATCGGTTCCTTTTTCGGTTCGTCTTAGCGACTCCGGAACCAAAGCGGCATCAGCAATAGGGCTACCATCTGCATTACCCAACAAACCCGTGTAATCACGTAACCCTCCCTCATCGTTTTTGTGCGTAGTTAATCTTGCCTTACCTTGAAAAATAAACTTATCCTCGCCATAGATACTTGATACAAAAATTGTTCTGACCGAAGAAGCTGCATAATAAGCGCCCTTACCAAACCCAAAGGAACCGCCGGCACCTGAACTTGACTTATGATTATAACCCACCGCTTTCATGAAAGCATAGAAAGGGCATTTGGCGTCATTGTATTCAAGTCCTGTTGTATTGTAATCACTGATTCGAAGACATTTTATTTTATCACCGCTTAATACGGTTCTTGCATCTCCGCAAAACTCGTTGAACTTTTTATCCGAAGGGAAATATTCTGAACATTTGGAAAATATATCGTTCAGTTCGAAAAACTCATTCAGTTCAGACCTCTGTAAATCAAAGAGCGAAAATTTCACTCGAACAGGAGAGGATGAATCATTGATTGCATCTAAACTATTTTGGTTAACCTCTCTTGCAAGTGAGTAATATTTGTCGCCCTTGAAGGTTGTTGTGATAGAGTCCTTTGGGCCGTGTTCTTCCGATGCACTTGGCCCGAAAAACCATTTTAAATCATTTTCCATTTTTCAAAATTTGAATTTGTTTTTCTCAGAACGGTTAATTGCATTACCGAACGCTGCCTCAGTGTTTTTCAATTTGTCTTTAATTGCTGAAAACATTTTACGGACATCTTCATCGGTATACTCGTAATTACTTTTGTTTGAGCAGTTTCCAAGTATTTCAAGCAACTCCAATATTTTTTGTGTTCGCCTTGCAGCAACGTTTTCAAAACGTTCTCTACGTAGAGATTTTTTACTCATTCTCCAAATGATTTATAATAATTATGGCGTAAAGAGAAACAATAAATTCCGAATATGCAAATAGAAGCAAAAATATATCCTACATAATTAAAAATGTAATGACTATTATAATGAAGAGATATTGCCAGGATATATTTTTCTACCCATCTCCAGTTGTGGCTTTTATCGGGCAAACTTGAGATGGAAGCACATTGATAGTTATATGAAACACCTATCCGCAAAGCGTCAGTCCCAATGTCGGACACTGTTTTAATGCGGTTGGATGAGGCGTTTGACCTTGATTGCAGTATTCCGCGACACATCGTGCAGTTTCTGGCACTGCGTAAGCGATAGTCCTTTTCCCAGGTCGGCGGCAAGTCGGGAATATTTCTTCAAGAGTGCTGCATCTGACTGCTTGCCCTCGGGCCGACCTATTTGCTTGCCTTTGTGTCTGGCATTGACCAGGCCGCTTTTAATGCGGTCAGAAAGAATTCGTTTCTCTTCTTGCGCCAATTCAGAGTAGATGGCGATGATGATGTTGGTTACGAAGCTTTCGTTACCCTTGTCGTCCAGGCTCTCAAGACCGCCGAGGTTCCGGAACACGACAGCAATCTTTTTAGAGTGCAGGTAGTCAACCGTGTGTCGGATGTCCTTTGCATTACGGCCAATTCGGCTGACCTCTGATACCACGACCTTATCGAATGACTTGGCGGCAGCACTCTTGAAGAGGCGTTGCAAGTCTTCGCGGAATTGGAAGGTCTTAGTGCCTGTAATCTTTGTGGCGATAGTTTCCGTTACGGTGAAATTTTTCTGCCGACAGAATTCATTCAGTTCGAGAATCTGACGCTGATAGTCCTGCTTATCAGTGGATACTCTTATAAAGAGACACACTCGGTTCATAAAAAGCTAATGATTTGTATGAACCGAGTATAACAGTTTTCTGGCAGATGTATTTGATTGAGGCGGGCAATTGCAAAAACGGGCAATGTTTATTTTGAACCGGCTGGCTCTTTGTATGTGAAATCCGAGTTACAATTTTTGTAAGTTGCAATCGGACAGGGGCACAATCTTTTTTGCAAAATATTAGATTCGGCGTATCTTTCGATTCATTAGCAACGACTAAACCAAAAGCTATGAAGAAAACGGAATTCGAGGAATGGCACAATGCCGGACATTCCGGCGTTAAAGGAAATACCATTTATGAATATTGCATCTTCATTCATAACGTTGAAGCTGAATTGGGAAAGAACATTGACGACTTTCCAATTGATAAACCAGGTCAATGCCTTGACCGAATTTACAAAGGAGAACACTTTATCAAAGAGTCTGAGAAGGACTTAACCAACTACAAGGCGGCGGTCAGGAAGTATTGGGATTTTAGACACTGGAGAAAACTGCATGCTATACCTAAGTCTGAATAAAACAGATACACTATCGCTGTCTACAGAAAATAGGGTGCGTCAGGATGAAAATAGGGTCAGATTAATGGCGAACACCTCAAAGCTCTTGCCTCAATATGAAAATTAAAGCGACTTATTTAAGAAGGTATCTTCATGTCGGTGACCCGGACGATTCGCGTCCAGAATATTACGTGTGTGTATTTACAGATGTTGTTAACGAGAAAGGCAAAAAACAGCCAGACTTAACTACTAAGGAAACGAAACTTTTAAAAGCTGTTAGTTTTAAAAAGGGGGTTGAATACGAAATAACTTTTGGTGAACACCGCTATCCTATTGAAGTGGCGTGGGGTAATGGAACAGAAAAGGTTTACTTGAAAAACCAAAATTCCATTATTGAGGTTGATAAAAACGGTAAGGAGAAAAATCATTCCGCCAATACTATAGGGCAATACTTTAATCAAATCAGATTAGATGCGATAAGAAGCCAAGCAAAAAAGAAGAAGTAAATAATTACAAAAACTAAATAGACTTTCAAATATGGTTAAAATATTTTCGCGGGAGATATATAACCTGCGATGATTCCTTGATAAATAAGATGGGGCATGGTTAAGAAAATGCTCTGGCTTTATACTGCATTACTAAGGGCTTCGCCCGGTGAAGTGTCTGTTCTCATCTCTACATATCCATATCTCCTGTTTTCGATGTGGACTGTCAAATGCTTAGCTGACCGGTGAAGTTCGCTACTGCTCGTTACTGCCTGTTATCCCCTTTAAAGTAGTTTAAATATAGAGAAACGGAATCCCCATTTAAGCGCTATTATGTGTCGCGTTTTCGACTACTATAATATATGTGTCGCTTTTTCTCTCCCGCGAATATAAATAGGGTATGACAACAACGCTTACTTACCCGCACGAAAAGAAACCGAAGAACCTGAGTGTAAGAATTCCGGCCTGGATACCATCAGTAGAGGCTATTACAGAACCACATGGCCTTGACGCTGACAGGATGCGGGTTCTTCTACATCAGTTCTTCTTATGCTATCTGAAAAATTCAAAAATCAGGCGAGCCAAAGCCGGAAAGAACTTTCTTCCCGATTATTTCCCGGTGCATTCATTTCTACTCAGGCAGACTTGCTCAGACAAGTATCTAAGCTATGTCAACGTCCTGATTGAAGCAGGGATAATAGAGAGGCGTATGAATGAACAGGGAACAGCTTCTTACCTTGCTGGAGGCCGGGCACAACTATACCGGTGGATTATACCTGATAAATTTTACGCTGGATGTTCCTTTAGGAGCGAAAGCATCACGGGCTTAAAACAGATTAAAGCAGTGTTGAGAACCCGTGATAAACATGTGAACCGGTGCGAAGAAATGGCCATTGAGTTGTCAAATGACAATCCTGTTTATACAGAGCTTTTCTCCTGCCTCACTGATATAGTCTTTGATGAGGCCTTTCACAAAGAAATTGCGAACCAATACAGTTCTGATTTAAAGTTGCTCGAATGTGAAGCCGTAGCAAATAAGGATTTCACTTGGTTTACAAAGGATAGTTTCGGACACAGGTTACACCATCCTATAACAACGATGCCTAAAGAATATCGGAAGCATTTAAGATTCAAAGAAAACCTGGACGAACCTCTTGTGATTCTCGATATAAAAAATTCGCAACCCTATTTTTCATCTGTTATTGTCAACAAGGACTTAATAAATGCCCATCTGCCTGAGTTTAAACCCATGCTCGAACATATCGCACAATTTGAGAAAAAACCTGACTTTCTCCTTTATAGAAAACTGTGTGTTGAAGGTCGGTTATATGAGTTCCTAATGGAGGGCATGGGAGGGAAGCCAAAAGACGCTCAGGCGTCACATAAAGTAAGGGGGCAAATAAAAGAACTGTTTTTTGCGTCCGTTTTGTTCAGTCGCACCAGGGTTTTTGGAGAAAAAAGCAGGTTTCGCGAATCATTTCGGCTCGCTTTTCCCAGCGTTCACAAGATGTTTCAGGAAATAAAGCGACTGAATGAGACCATATTACCCGATTTAAAGAGCATAATCAGACCCACCGGTAAGAAGTTCAAGTATGAAAAAAGTAATAATGCCTACAAGCTCGTGGCTTGCCTCATGCAACGTGCGGAATCTGCTATTCTCTTTCATGTAATATCACCAAGGCTTTTGGCCGCCGGAATCCGATATGTAACCGTGCACGATAGCATAATTTTATTACCTGAACATGTGGAACAGGCCCTGCAAATCATTAATATTTCGTTTGAGAGTTTAGGTTTGCCAACACCTGCAATTTCTATAAATGAATAGCAGGCCAGAAGGCTATTCTGGCCTGCTTAAAGATAGAGGCATTGTTTTATTGAAGATTCGGGTGGGCCTGACTTCTGAATTCTATTTTGTCCTCAATTAGTTTGGATTCACGGATGAAATCATGAAAAGCACTCTTTTTATCATACTTTTCTGTATACCATTGGGAAGCCGTCTTCAATAGATATAGCAATACAGTATGATGGGTATCCATGGGTATTGGCATCCCATCAACAAACAGAGTGGTCTCATTTAAGTCTTCTGGAAACGTTCCTGCGACACGGATAGCGTAACCGGTTGATTTTCCGTTTTTAATTCTGAACACAGTAATCATCAAGGTTTGTTGGCCTTCTGATAACATGGCTTCATAGGCCTTGAGGTTTGCTACATACCTGGCCAGCAACCATGAGACTTCTGATTTTTTCTCCTCCGAAAGTTCGTTTATTGGGTCACCATCAAGCAATGCTCCTAACTGGATTCCAAGTAATGCTAAATTTTCGGCAGGGTTCTTAAGTGAATCAAGTTGCTTTGTGTCATAGGTAAAACGAACCCAATCGGTTTCACCCTGAATATCAACGGTTATTTTTCTGTTACTTTCATTTTCATTATTTTTCATGGCTTTTAATTTTTAGTGTTATCCTCAATTAACTTAAGGTTAAAATAGCAGCAGAAAACGACCTGTGGAACGGGCTGATAAAAATTCTTCCATTGACTGTTTTACTCGCTGCTTGTTCATCTTACAAAAATTGTAACATTGATAAATGCGCTTTTCTGAGAACTGAGAAAAGAGCCCGAATGAATTTTCAGGCCCTTAAACTCAGCCGTTGAATTACGCCTTACTTTTTTTAACTCTTGAAATTCTTCCCTTGTGTAATAGCTGTTTGGCCAGGTTTTCAACAACTGCCTTAATGAAATTTGGCATGATGCCATTACCCAAAACTTCTACTGCCTCGTTGTATTTGAGACCTTCGAAATTCATGTCCTGTGCGGTGCAAAGTATCTGGCGTTCTTTGATGGTTGGTTTCCTTACCTTCTTCCGGATGTCAAGGAATTTTTCGCCACCAGTGGCGGTTAAAGTGCCCACCGGTCTGTCAGCCGGAGTCCATTTATCCATTTTGGCAACCTTGTTTCCGTTTTTATCCTTGACTGCTTTACGGCTACCACCTGCATCAAAAGCAACAATACCAGGAAGCACCTTTCTCAATTCAAGGCTTTTGTAATCCTTGGTTGTTTTTTGGGGCCATACCGGTTTTCCAACGTCTTTTCTGACCAGGATGACAATGAAACGGAGGCGACTTTGTGGAACATTGTAGTCCTTGGCATTCAGGATGCGCCATTCAAAATTGTAATCCTTAAGTGCTCTGCATTTTGCAAGGAACAGGTCAAGTAAGGGTTTCATTTCTTTGTCCAGGATGGATTCCACATTTTCTATGATGGCAATTTTGGGCTTGAAATCATATATTACCCTCGGGCAGTCAAGAAGCAAAAAATTAACCTTGCTGAATGGGTGACGTAGCCTGTTGCGGCGGGATATGCTGGTGCAAGGTGAAGATAGAATGATGAGGTCTGTTGACCCTGGCTTGACAACAAGCTTAGAACCTTGTTTCTTTAACTCCTGATTGACCGTTTTGCAGTTTGCTTTGAGTGCATCCATCTTTAAATACGGTGCTTTGAAGTTCTTCTTATAGACCTTCTCCTGGATACTGCCGTTGTCAATGTTGAATAACTCAATGCCGCCGGCTTTTACAGTGCCCCAGCTACCTAAACCGCCGCCGCCATAAAAGGTGGCGAATCTGAACCATGTTTTTTTCATAACGTTTTGTTTTAATTGTTTGATAAATTTTAAAAAGGGTTCCCCTATCCCCGCAAGTGGTTTACTTGCGGGGGAGAAGAAAATTGAATCTGAAATTTTGAAAGTCTGGAAACCTTGAGGTTCCTGTGGTTAAATCTTAAGCGGCCTTAGCTGATGATTGGGTGCTCAATGGTATTACATCAGCGCTTACCAGAGTATTGTTAAGTTCGTAGTGAAGGTGGAAGTTCAGCAACTCTTTGTTGTGTGATAAGCGCTTTTCAAGTTCCAGGCCATCAGGCAAAACCCCGGCGTTTAACTTGTCACTTAATACCTTTGGTAGAGCATTGCAAAGCAGGCGACGTTCATTTGCAGTAAGGCTTTTGATACTGGATATGTGAATATCGTGGTTCATCGGGATTACTTTACCTGTATTTTTCTCGCCGCCTTTTTTACCGGATGAAGCCTTTTTGGGGACCATCTTGACGGCATCAAGCAAGGAGAACTGACCAGCATCCACCATTTCGAGCAGCTTGCGTTTATACTGCCCTACCTTGATTATGTAATCGAAGTAAGTCCGGTTGGTGCCACATAATTCAGCAATATAAGCCCGTAGTGTTTCACCTTGTTTTATAGTCCGGTATTTTGAACCGGGGCCTTTAGACCTTTTGCTATAATATGTAAGGAGCATCCGCATAATCGGGAATAGTTTGGCGTAACTCTGGACCGGTTTCCAGTGTAAATACACTGCATGGATAAGTTCCTCCCTGGGAAAATCGGCCACGACAACTTTAACAGTTTTGGTGCCGGCTTGCTTGTAGGCATCGTAGTAGTGGCCGTTGGCGATTAATTGCATTGTGCCGGCATGGACTACAATGTATTCAAGGGGGAAGATGGCTTTCGTAAAGTTTGAAAGCTCTTTGGAGATTTGAGGCGTGATGCCTTGTTGGTAGTAGGTTGTTTTAATTTTGTTTAAATCAACTTCGCGAAACTTTAGAATATTACGTTTCATTGTTTTGTGTTTTATGTGATAGGGGACAATTCCCCGTTTTTGTAATGCAAAGATACGGCGCGGGGGTGGGGGGGTGGTTAGTATTCACCTACCAACTCACCTACCAAAACTGGCGTTTGGAGACCTTAAAAATGGAGGAGTTATAATTCAAATATGCGTTTGGCTTTTGCCGAATTATCGCCTATTAAAACGGAAAGCCACTTAGGTTTATATTCATCCTCTAACCCGAAATATTTAAGAAAGGCCTTGGCAAACCTATAGTTCACACCCTGGCGATTAAGGTAGTTGTGAAGGATTAGAGATGTAATAAACAATGCTAAGGATTCAACTGGCTTTCCATTAAATCCTTGCCATCGGTATGAATCGGCTCCTAACTTTTTAATTGCGATAAACTCGCCTATATCTTTTCGAATCTGAATCTTGCAATACTTATCACAAAGAGAAATGAAGGCAGGCCACTTCTCTTCAGAAATGTAGTCCTGCAACCGGGTTGAATATTTTTCAACAAGACTTATTGACGACTCCTCTGTATTTTGTGATAACTGTAAATCCGGCTTGACTTCATTCTTTGCTGTGGATTCTTTAAAACCGGTTTTGAATAGAGCGACAACTTTACTTATAATGTCAAGGAGACCATATAAAATTCCAAAATAATCTTCAAATAAGTATTCATCATCGAGAATTCCGATTTTAAACTCTGACCAAACTCCGGGTTTGAAAGCCGGTATATTGATTGAACCGAATGGAACGTAGTCATATAAGTTTTCATCGGTGTAGTTGGCCTTAATTCTATTTTTTACCTTATCTGGTTCAAGTTCGTTATCGCAATGAATAATAAACCTGTCGAGATAGTCTTCTACTTTCTTTACTTCTTTGCCTTTGGTTAGTGCATAATATTCTTTTAGTTGGTTTATTAGTATCTGAAGCTGTTCCTCATACCTATTTAGAAACTTCCATACATGCGGCGTTTTTACTTGAAGGATTTCCTTTCTGCGTGTTGGAGTTAAATCCTCATATTGTGATACCTCGTCCAAGAATTCAAAGGTTGAAGTAACCATCTTCACTTCCTGAAATTCATCTATAAACCCTTTTAGTTTATCAAGTGATTGTTGATATTCGGCAGGTCCATTCATACTGCATGTTACAATTTTTGTAACAAAAAGGAAAGCCTGCGTTCGGCTAAATTTTAGAACTTCATCTTGCTGGCGAGCTCCTCAAACTTCTTCGAGTCAATTACACCCATGTAGTGTTTGAGAGTGGTCTTAGGATTCTGACCGGTGATACTTGCTACCACATTAATTGGAATGCCACGGGTGATGGCCATCGTTGCGAAGGTGCGCCTACCCATGTGCGTCGAGAGTATTCTCCATTTCTCCGTGTAACTCGATTCGCACTTATTTCTTCGATACTTTACCAATTCTTGTTGTGCGTTGAGTTTGGCTCTCCTGCCAATTCGTTTAATAACCACGTTCACGGTCTGGTTTGCACGTTGAGGAAGAGCGAATTCCGTTTTCTCGTCCTTATATTTTTTAAGTATTGCAAGTGCTTCTGGAATCAAAGGAACTACGATTGCGTTATTGGTTTTTTGTTGACGTATATGGGCTGCATAATGAACACCTTCAAGGTCCTTGAACCTATGTTCTTGAATATCTAACTTCTTTAATTTTTTCACATCTGCATAGCGCATTGCTGTAAGGCAACCGAATACAAACAAGTCCCTACAGTCGCTTTCAAGGCCAGGTTCAACATCAACATCTATCAGCTCTTTGACTTCGTCCCATTGTAAAAATTTTATAGAACCCACCCTTTCAGGAATGCTAAATGCCTTATGGCTGTGGTTATTGTGGAGTCCGATTTTCGCAGCGTAATTAAGAAAAGTATTCATCCGTTTTTGGACTGCATGAACCGTATTGTCACCATCTCCTTTATCAAACAGGAATTCAGCGAATTCGGCTTTAACGCTGTCGGTAAATTCATTAAACGTGATTTTAGTCAGGCCCTTCTTTGTGCAGAACTCTTTAAAGCGATTGAAGGTGGTTTTGGCAGATTTAAGGGTGCCATGCCTGTTTTTGACTTCCTTCACTTTCAGGTATTTCTCCCACTCATCAAAAAACGATACAAGTTTTTTCTCAACAGGTTTCGCTTCAGGTGCTTTCAGTCTTTCGATAAATGATTTGTTATCGAGCGGGGCACCGGAAGCCAAAGATTCGGAATATATCTTGTTAGCCTTTTCTTCGAGCAAGTCAATCTCGCGGTTGGTCTGAGCGGCACCAGAGACGGTGGGCTTAAACCTCTGTTTCTTCTTATCCCAGTTCTGCTCGGTGCATTTGACCCCGATGGTGGTGGTCATATTCTTGCCATTGTAATTGAACCACATCACGACCGGCCATTCTCGGTTTTTTCCGTTCATCAATTTCTTTCGCTTCTCCAAATAGAATCGAGCGTATTTCATAATAAGTGCTTTTGAATCTTAATCGCAATATGCAGTCTGGTTTGAGTGGTTAGCTAACCGGGAACTTCAACTTAGCCTTGCGGCCATTCCGGGCCTCTTTTAATTGAGCGACCCTCCATCGTGGTTTGCCAGACAGGTTGTATTCTGGTTCCGGTATCTTATGTTGCTGCCTGTAGTTGCCGACGGTCTTTGTGCTTACGCCCAGGTATTCGGCAGCCTGGGATATGGATAGTTGGTCAGTATCTTTGTATTCTATGTCTGTTGAATGGTTTGGTGCATCCCGTCTATCTAATTCCTCACGTAGTATCTCGCGGATGGTTTCGCGTAACAAGCCGATTTCTACGACCGCTATTCTTGTTTCTTCCTTCATTTCTCCTGCATTTTTATATCAGCATTATAGCAGAAGCAGGGAGGATAGGGCTTATTTTCTGGAAGAAAGTGTGGCTCTATGAGTTAAGATTCGCTTTTGAACTAAGAAGCAATAATTTATCAAAATCTTGTATCTGGTAAGTAAGCCAATCCATTGAGTGTTGTGATTTATTGAAAGTCATGTTGTCTATACTTTCGTTATTTTCCCCAGACCATCTGACAAACATTATAATTTCATCCTCCTCCATAAGGTTCTCCCTTACTGGTTCAAAACTGTCCAATTGCTCTCTAATGAATTTTAGTCCTTTTAGATATGCAAGGACTGGAGCGTTACCGGTAAACGACTTAAATGTTGCCTTTACCAGACTTGTTTCCTTGCCATCATCCTTTCTAAGAATTAGACGCTCTACCCGAATGGTCGTTCTTTTAATTCCTGCTCCTTTAAGAGCTATGCTTTTATCCTGTGCTGCCATGCTTCCTGTAATTTTATATCAGCAGTATAGCAGAAACAGAAAGAATTAGGCTTGTTTTCTGGAAGAAAATGTGGTCCGGATGGAAGTTTTGAGAAGGGGCAGGAGTAGGCCACTTACAATTATTGTAAGTTGGGCGTCTATGTAAAAGTCTATGTAAGCGAGGGTATAAAATGACGAAACCCTTGTCTGGCAAGGGTTTCGTCTTAGTTTCAAGTGGTCCCGCCTGAGCTTTACGCCAGAGGTGTAACTACCAGAATAATCAAGAAGGTAAATGCTCTGCGGTGGCCATAAAAAACTAACACCGGTTGACCAATGAAAGTCAACCGGTGTTGTGAACCTGCGTTACAATCTATGTAACCAAGATTTTAAACGCATAAAACATTGATAATCAATGCTTTCTCGTGGTCCCACCTGGGCTCGAACCAGGGACCCTCTGATTATGAGTCAGATGCTCTAACCAGCTGAGCTATAGGACCGAGGTTAGATAGGAGGTGCGAATTTAGAAATTTCCTGCAAATCTCACAGTATTGCCGTGCGCGAGCCGTGCACAAATTGTGTCGGGCTTGGATTAACCCCAAAATCCAATGCCAACAATCAAAGTTTTATTAGACAAAAGAAGGCCAGCCAAAGAAGGCTGCTACCCGCTTGTTATTAGGGTTTATAGTGGCGATAAGAGGCGCGACATTGGCCTTAAAACGTACCTAAAAGAAAACCAGTTTGACGAAGGTGGCCAGCAGGTGAGAAGAAGCCACCCGAACTACAAGGTGATAAACACCAAAATTAAAGAGACCTCGCTAAAGTTGGAGGCCACTACCCTCAAACTTGAAATGAAGGAAGAAGATGTTACAGCCGAGAAAATCAAATCTACGGTTGTAAAACCCAAGCCCAAACTTAGCTTTATAGAGTACGGAGAAGCCATAATAGCCCAAATGCGGCAGGTTAACAGGCATGGCAACGCCAACGCATACCGGGATGCTTTAAACGCCTTAAAGGCTTATTCGGGCAGAGAAGATTTGCAGTTCAGGGAAGTTAACTTTGAACTGCTAACCACCTTTGAAAATAAGATGCTGGCAGGAGGCTTAAAGAAAAACTCAATTGCTGCCTATAACCGGGCACTACGCGCTATATACAACCGGGCTATTAACGAAGATTTGGTAGAGGTAAAATACTATCCATACCGGAAGTATAAAATCAAAGGCGAAGGTACAGCAAAGCGTAACATCAGTAAAGAGGATATTGCCAAAATAGCCAGTGCACCTTTAGAGCCAGAGAGCCAGCAATGGCATGCCCGTAACTACTTTATGCTGTCGTTCAACCTTCGCGGTATATCATTTGCCGACATGGCCAGTATTAAGCCATCTGACATAACGAATGGCCGCCTTCAGTACCAGAGGTTAAAAACGCATAAGCTATACAACATTAAGCTTACCGATAAGGCGCAGGAGATACTGAATTACTACCAATCCCCGGATAGAACCTACATACTGCCAGTTATACCCGAAAGCGCAGTGAACAACCCGGTAGAGGAGAGGAAGTACATACAGTATGCAACAAAGACCTGTAACCACCACTTACGCGGCATAGCGAAAACTCTTGAGTTGAATAGTGAAATATCTACATATTATAGTAGGCATTCTCACGCGACAATTGCCAAACGCATGGGCTACAGCAAAGACCTTATTTCAGAAAGTCTTGGGCACAGCCACGGGAGCCGTATTACCGAAGTCTATTTGGACAGCTACGACCAGCAGGTAATAGATGATATGAACGAAGCGGTATGTGCGCTTTGAAACGAGAGCAGGGAGTTTACTCCCTGCTTTTATCTGGCTTTCTTTATCCAATCCCAAAAATCTAGGTTCATCCAGCCATTTGGTTTAGCATTAGGATTGAGTTCGCTTATTAATAAGCGGCCATCAGGTTCAGCCAATGCCTGCATCCTTTTCAACCATACGTGTACTTCTGATGTAGTATACACAACATAATTTTTATCATCGTACCGATACCAATCTAGGGCATTGTTTATTTGTTCCTCTACTTGGGCTTTACTAACCCCTTGTTTTGGAGAAATGTATATGTGCGTAAATCTTCCGATGGGCATTTTCTATTCGCTTTCTTTTTCCGATGGTTTATCTGGTTCTGTCACTTGTACCTCTGTTCCTCCCAAGTCAATTGGAGTAGGCTGGGCTTCGGTATTTGTTGTGGAAGCTGTTGCAGGCAAATTGGGAACCCCTTTTCTCGCATACTCTATTTGCTGATGCACTAAAAACTCGCCGCCTTCTAAAAGAGCTGCTTGCGGATTTTTATCAGCAAAATTAATTAGCCGCCACATGAGACCCCCAACCAAAATAAAGATAACAGTAAGAGCAAAGTAGCAAAAATAAATATCCCGGGCTACCCAGACGATTGCAAGTATTACCAACACGACGACCAATAAGACGGTACATGTTTTACCTACAACCCCCCCATTCAGCTTTACTTTGGAGATATTTTTTAAAGCCTTAGTAATGTCTAAATCAGCCATACTTTTGGTTGTTACCCTTAAACATACTGTGAAGATATAAAATCAAACCACAAACAAACCTTGCTGCTGAAATGCAAATTGGTAGTAACCCTGTGGTTGCTTTAAGCGACTAGTTTCATTGGCGAGCAATCCCTACACCAGTATTCAGTTTTCATTGGTGGAGCAAACCCCATTGCTGCCGTTATGACTTGTTTCATTACCTGTTGAATGAACTCCTCATTACCCACTGTGGTTACAATGCAGTCATGTATGGTAAAAATTGGAAGGTCAGGCCGTAACCGGCTTATCTCTTTTACCACCTTATCCAGCATTACGCCAGATTCAATGCGCTGTAACTCCTTAGCAAGTTTTTTATGCCTATTATGCACCGGTATATGTATGTTGCCTTTATACTCCTCAAAGACCCGCATAACATCGGGAAAAAGCCTTCTAAACAAATCCTTCTCCCGACTGTGTGAGGAGTTTTTCGAAAAGAAAACTTGATATAGCACTCCCTTAACCCTTTGCCGGGGTGGTGGTGGGCTTTCAACTACCCGGCCCTTGCTAACATCGTAATAAGTCTTGGTAAAGTAATCTTCCCCGAACTCCTTTCGCATTTCACTCGCCAAAAACTCATATAGCGTACCCCGTACAACTTCACCCCTGTAGCTTGAAATCCCTGTATTATCAAGGCTTTCACCACCTTTTACTATCATAATGGATTCCCTACACTCATTATGGCTAGTAGGATTGGTTGACAGGCTGGTAGGTTGGCTGGATAGGTGGTATGTGAGTGTGTTGGTTGTGTTGTTTCTCCCCTGAAATATTTTCAAGCTGAAAAAGGGTTGTGAGTTCTTGACATCTACTGATACCAGGTTAAGTCCATCAAAGGTGATGAAGGGCTTTAGGCACTTGTCGAGGTTAGTCAGATTTGTATGTAATCGATGCCCGAAGTCATCTACATTAAACCAAAAGGCACCTTCGTCAATCATCCGCACCTTTAAGATTTTAGTATAGGCAGTTATGTATGCTTCGTAGTAACTTTCACGCTTGTTGTGTGCCAATTCAGCCCAAATGTATGCCTCTGCTGCCTGAACATCCACCTTTAACCTGCTCCCGTCAAACCACTGGTACAATTTCTTATACTTTATGGTCGCGTCGAAATCAATGTTGCTATGCCTTTCCAGTACCTTCAACATCTTTGTATCGGTAATGGCAAATTCTTTCAACCGGTTACTTAGGTACCTTTCGGCAATTCTGAAATGCCTACAATGTTTGCCCACCCGGTACTGCCTATCCTCATCAAGTACGCCTTGTTCCACGAGGTAATCCAGATGCTGCCGATACATCCGACTTTTGCTTTGCAGAATCCCGGCCTTAAAGGGAACATAACCGGTTTTGGTTAACAAATCCTTGTTTCGCGCTGGTACCTCAATAGTTAAATGCACTAAGTAGTGGAGTAATCCTAAATCCGCTTCAAAGTCAGGTGGGTTTTGTTGGGTGATGTTTAGTAAGTCCAGCCCTGATGGAATGAGGCACCGGTAATGTTCAATCTCTTCTGTTGTGTTTTTCATGCTCTGTGTTTTACACAAAATTCAGCACCTTATGAAACAGCAACATTCGGTTTTATCAACAGAAATAGGTCAAAAGTATGCGCTATCGCAGTGGTTATCTTAACGTTATGTCTGATTAATGCCTGTTCTTACGAGCACTCTACCGGCCATTAGTTTATGTAGTCAATGCACAGTTTCGGCGCGACTTGCATCTCCGTAATAGAAGTTAGTGAAAACAGTAAAAGCACTACATTATTTTACTTGCCCTTTTTAGGGGCGGGTGTAGGGAACAGAAACAGTTCATGTAATTCCAGCTTTAAAGCCTTCGCTATGGCATTGGACGTGGAGATTGTGGAGTTAATCTCTCCTCGCTCACATCTGCCAATTTGTGATAGTGGAATGTCAGCAAGGTTAGCTAACTTTTCTTGTGATAAATTTCTGTCAACGCGAAGTTGCCTAACCCGCAATCCAAAATCCTTTAGCAGTCTTTTATCCTTAACATTTATCACTATGTAAATGTCTTTCGCTACTTTTGTTAAGATAGACGCATGTATGCGTTATATTTGAATGATTCCCTAGTTCGATGACAACAGCGAGACCATGAAAACCTTTGCCATAATCCTTTCTGTCTTACTTGGCTTTTTGCTTATAAGAGAACTTGCGTCAATGTTTGCCGCATTTTTAAACACATTGGTGGCAAAAAGCACATTTCTAAGAGCGACCAGCGACTTGTGGGTGCTCGTTTTGTTGATGCTTTTAGCAGGACTCGGAATATATCTTATGAATGTTATTGACCGGTTTAAGCGGCGTTGGGATTACTACAAAGCCTTACCTTCAGAATGTGAAACCCTAAAAGCGGAGAGAGATGAGTTGGCTCTAAAAGTGCGTAAGTGCTACGATGAAATTGACAACTTGAAGGACTACATTAAAACCTCCAAATGAAAAGCATAACTACGAGCATCGCCTTTATTACCAAAGAGGAGAAGGCAGTCCCAACCGAATCGGAAAAGCTTGTTACTGCGTTTTGTGCAATGGACATTAGGGCGTTTGAAGATTTGCTTATCGAAGATTTCAATTGTGGTGATGCAAATAAGTACGACCTTATAGCCCGGATAGAACGCCAGTTTGAGAAACTAAAGGCACAAGGCAATACAGAACTTATACCGGTTGCCGGTTGGTGTTTGGGTTGTAAAGAAAATGCGTGTGGGTACCGATTTGAAGGTAACGTAAGCGGCCATAAGATTACATATATTATAACCGAAATGGAGGAAGGCAAATTCAACCTAACCAACTGTAGTTACTTTCAGGTGCCCGGCGAACCAATGCCAGAGCCATTTTAATCAACCCTGCCAAGTATAAAGCATGAGCGCCGAACCGGAACCACGACCTGAAATACTTTACTCGCCAGAAAGGCGAAACGAGGAAACACGTACCTTGACCAACTTACAGAAAGCCCGATTTATGCTGATAAAAAGAGTGCTTGAGAAACATGGTTTGAATCCTACCGGTGCAGATGTTATAGCGGTAATGCGAAAACGCCTTTCATGGCAGCACTTCTATCTAATGTATAAAGCCGCGAACGCTCCCCAACTTATGCTGTTCTAACAACCTACCTGATTAAGTTTTTATATCGTGTATAATAGTGTGGTACCGGTATAACCAATCTGTTTACGGGAATGTACCCCTCTGGTTTTAAGACCCATACCCGATTATGGCAGTTGGGGGTATTCCCCCGCCTGCCATCATTCACTAACCTAAACCCCAGACAATGGAAAAACTTGAAATGCAGATTAAGGAAGAAGAGGCGGAGTTCATTCACCGAGTGGAGGTTATATTAACCTTCAACCATGGCAGCAACCGCCTAAAGGCGCAGCTTTTGTATAAGCACTATATCAAGATGCAGGTTGCTATTGACGATTTGGTTAGCGCGGCTAAGTTAGTACCAACACCAGCACAAGCCGGTGCAAGGAGCTCAACTTAGTTCCTAACATCAGGACTTTAAGAGGATTCTTTTCGCCAAGTTTCTGAACCAGTTGCAGTCCTTAAACAAAACCGGTTGAAGAAAGCTGGCAGGTAGTCGCGGCATACAAAAGACTGGCATTCTCAAAAGGTAGAGTGCCAGTTTTTTTGTTTACATCTGAACCAAGACCCGTTACCAGGTATTTGAAATGCAGGTATAAATGATGTGGCGTAAACCAGCGATTGTTATCAATAATATAGCATAGTAGAACTCCAAGCGCCTTTAGAATACAAATACATGGATTTTAAAGGCATAAAATTGGTGGAGTGCTGTATTAAGATAAGCAACCCCGATAACATGGTGAAGCGGAGCAGGCACTGCTGGGAAGCAACCATTGCGAGGAATAACCATGTTTGGCTGGGGTGGCCGGGAGAGAATGTAAAAGGTTCTCTCCCATTTTTCATAGTAGATTATCTTTGTTCACAAGGTAGCTACCTATAGTTTGGGGTAAGGCAAGTCCGCCTAACTTTACTAACGGTACTACACATTTTAAAACTATTTTTTAACCACCAAGCCGTGCACAGACCGTGCGCACATTAGCCACTTGATACCATTTGAGAGGGGAAGCACATATTAAAAATTCTGATTATGAGTCAGATGCTCTAACCAGCTGAGCTATAGGACCGAGGTTAGATTGGGGCACGAAAATAATTAATCCTGTCAATTTTTGAAACCTTGGGCAGCCAAATTAATCTTTCACCCGAATTCCCTATCATTATACCTCATAGTTTCCTAAACAATGCAACCCTTTAAAAACCTGATTTTTGACCTTGGCGAAGTAATTATTGATATTGATTACAGCCAAACTATTGCTGCGTTTCAGAAACTGGCCATAGTAGATTTTAGGGAGGTGGTTTCGTACGCCACTCAAAGCCACATTTTTGATTTGTACGAAAAAGGCAAGGTTACTACTGCCGGCTTTCGTAATGAGCTAAAGCAATTCCTTCGCCCGGGCACTACCGATATTGAAATTGAAAATGCCTGGAATGCTATCTTCTTCGATTTTCCCCGGGCGAAAATTGATTTGCTAAAACAACTTAAATCGCGCTATAAAACTTTTGCCCTTAGCAACATTAACGAAATTCACGTTGATACGATTAACCGGGTGGCACACGAAAAATTTGGCGAAGCCGATTTTGGTAGCTTTTTCCATGGTGCTTATTACTCGAACGAAATAGGGTTTAGAAAACCCGAGCAGGAGATTTATAACTATATACTTGAAAAAGAAAACCTGGTGGCCGCCGAAACCTTTTTTGTTGACGACAAGCGCGAAAACATAGAGGCCGCTCGGGCTTTAGGCATACATGCTTACCAGTTAAAAGACCGCAACAAGCTAAATGAACTGTTAGCCGAACTGAAAATTATATGAGTTTATATAAAAATATCATTGCACTTTTTCTCCTCGCTATTACGCTATGCTCTAGCGCCGGTAACAGCTTTGTTTACATGGCCGGCGATACTTCAAAAAAACTGTTCTACGGTAGTAATAACGAACTCTACTCGCCCGATAAAAGCAGCTTGCTCTATTTTCAAAAAGGCAACATCTTCTTCACCGGTTCTAATGATGACCGCACCAATATATTTCTGCTCACCAGTTCAATGAATTTTAATAGCGATAACCTGGAGGTTGTTTACGAGCGCGATAACCACAACCCCACCTACTCTTTTAAAGGCAACAAGTTTTACCTGGGCAAAAACGAGTCGGAAGAGTTTATGTCAAAGAACGAGCTGATACATGTACAGCGCGCCAAAAAATGGCTGGCCTTTTATGCCTCGTACAACGATTCGCTATTGGCCTTCTACGCCGCCGACTCACTCCCTTCTTCGGCTGCCATTATGGTGGCATATACGCTGGTTAGAAAGTTGAACCTTGAAACCAGGCTAACCGTCAAACAAAACGCTCTGCCGTTTGATGATGCCCCCTTTGCTACCATTAAACCGGTAATTGGCAATACAACAGCCAGCGAATGGATTTGGGACGGCAAACTACTACGCCCCCGCTGGAATGTCGACCAACGCCTGGTATGGACCTTCGACGGACAAACCGCCAAGCCCATGTATGGCAATAACGTATACGACCAATACTCGTGGGACGGCGAAAACTTTAAACCCATTTGGCGTAGCGATAACACCCGCGAATGGAGCTGGGACGGCAACCGGCTTCAACCTGTTTGGGGTAACGACTGGGCCAGTCAATACATTATTGAAAATGATATTGTAAAGCCATGGTCGGGCGTGCACCCCGAGCGCGAATGGAAGATGGAGGGCAAAATCCCAATCCCCGTTTTAATATTGATACTTAGCGGAATTGCGCGGCCTTACTAATTTCCCAATACAGGCCTCTCCCGACCGGCACTTCGTGCGGTCACCCTCTCCTCCCGATAGCTATCGGGACTTCGAATAGAGAGGGAAAAGGCAACCTAAAAGATGTATTCCCCTCTCTATCGCTTGCGATGGAGAGGGTGGTCGAGCGAAGCGATGACCGGGAGAGGCCTGTATTTGCGGTTTGGTTAACTTCGCCTGGCCATTCTTTGCTGTATAAATAATTGATTTTCAATTATTTATACAGCCACTCATATCCTTAACGCCCCTATTCATCCAAATGTTTATTTTCGTGATTCATTAAAACGGATAATTATGAAGAATGTATTTTTTTATGCGTTGCTGATGGTGGGCCTTATTATGGGTTCATGTAATCAAAAAGCTGCGGCCCCTAAAGCCGAGGAGAAAATGAGCACCGAATCGAAACCGGTTAATATTAAACTAAGCGAGCTTGCCACCAATAAAGATTTAAACTGCGATATGCCTTTAACCGAAGGGGCTATTGCCGATACCGCCCAATACGAAGGCAAAGTATATGGCTTTTGCTCTACCGAGTGCAAAGCCGACTTTTTGAAAAACCCTCAGGCCGAAATTGCTAAAAAATAATTTTCTCCTATGCCATCAAGTAAAATAACCGGGGTTGGTATGTACGTTCCCGATAACGTAGTTACCAATAACGACCTCTCGAAGATAATGGACACCACCGACGAGTGGATTCAGGAACGCACCGGTATTAAACAACGGCGTTTTTTCGAAGAAGGTAAAGATACCGTATCAAGCATGGCCGTTGAAGCCAGCAAAATTGCGCTTGAGCGTGCCGGTAAAAAAGCCGAAGAGGTTGACTTTATTGTGTTCGCCACGCTTAGTTCCGATTACAATTTCCCCGGCTCGGGTGTGTTGTTACAACGCAAGCTGCCGTTTCGCAATATTGGCGCTATCGATATCCGCACCCAGTGCTCGGGCTTTTTATATGCCCTTTCGGTAGCCGACCAGTTTATCAAATCGGGCATGTACAAAACCATACTGGTGGTAGGCTCCGAAGTGCAATCAAACGTTTTTGAATTGACCGACCGTGGCCGCAACATGTCGGTTATATTTGGCGATGGCGCCGGTGCCGTGGTGCTTGAAGCCACCAACGAACCCAACAAAGGCATACTTACCACCAAGCTACACAGCGACGGAAAATTTGCCGAAGAACTTTACCTCGAACATCCCGGTAGCCGCCGTAAAATCAGGTTCTCGCCCGATATGATGGAGAAGGGAGAGTTGCTGCCTTACATGAATGGCAAGCTTGTATTTATGAATGCCCTCAAATACTTCCCCGAAGTGGTGCGCGAGGCATTAGCCGAATGCAATCTTAAAGAAAGCGATATCGATATGTTCATTCCTCACCAGGCCAATGCGCGTATTACTGCTGCAGTGCAAAAAGAAATGAACCTGCCCGACGAAAAGATTATATCCAACATCGATAAATACGGCAACACTACAGCCGCATCAGTACCCATAGCCCTTTGCGAAGCCTGGGAAACCGGCAAAATAAAAGACGGCGACCTTGTAGCCCTTGCCGCCTTCGGTAGCGGTTTCCTGTGGGCCAGCGCGTTGATACGCTGGTAAGACTAGTAAGTGAGTTATTGCTTTTTCACCACTGGTGGAGGCATTGCGAAGCGTTTTTATTTTTAATACAAATGCACTGCCTAATTTTATGCTGTCAATCTCCAAACTTCGCTGGTTTACGGACATGTAATAGCAGTAATGGCAATTGTGCCACCGTTTGCAATGGTTAAACGCCAGCAATTTCCATCGGGAGATTTCATGATAACGCCGTTGGCGGGGTTATCGAGATAAACATCGCCGTTTGAAACGTGGAGTGATGATAGCGGGGTGCCGGTGCCTATGCCCACATTAACCGAGTTTGCACCGGTGCCACCTAAAACTAAAGAGTTGCTTGAACTGACTTGTGCGTTGTAGCCAATGGCTGTTGCGTTGCTTAGGTTAGGCGCTGTTACATCGGCCATGTAGCCCAGGGCGGTGTTGTTGCTACCGGTGGTATTGGTTGCGAGGGCCTGGAACCCGTTGGCAGTATTGTTTGCCCCCGTTGCTGTAAGCAGCAGGGCTTTACTACCTAATGCAGTGTTACCACCGGTGCCACCGTTAAGGTTATACATTGCCGAATCGCCGATGGCTACCTGGTTGGAGATGGCTGCGTTACTATGCAATGCAGCAGCGCCTATGGCAACATTGCTGTTGCCCGAGGTGAAAGAATGAAGTGCATCGTAGCCATTGGCAGTATTGTAACTACCTGAGCTGATAAAGCCAAAGAGGGCTTTTTCACCGGTGGCTGTATTATAAGAGCCTGATGAGTTAAAAGCAAGCGCCTGGTAGCCGGTGGCAGTATTATTTGAACCCCTGCTATTGTAAAGCGCACGATAGCCGCTTGCTGTATTGTTTGAGCCAGAGTCATTGGTTCTAAGCGCATCCAAACCGATAGCTGTATTATAGTTGCCATTGGTATTCGCACTTAAAGAAAAGGCGCCTAGGGCACTGTTATAAGACCCGTTGCTATTAAAATCGAGCGACATTATCCCATAAGCAGAGTTATATACGCCGCCGCCCTGTGAAAGGGCAGAATACCCCGTAGCGGTACTACCCTGGGGATCACCATTATACATTGCGAAGCTACCCACTGCTGTATTAGTTCCGCCTTCGGTATTGTTAAGAAGGGCTTGGTAGCCAATAGCTACATTGGCCTTACCGCTATGTATTGGTGGCGCTTCGTTCATCAGCGCCTGGTAACCAAAAGCGGTTGAAAAGTAATCGGGAAGTTTTATAAAACCTGCCGGTTGGCCGTTTACTTTAAACATCAACTCAACGCTATCGTTAGTGCCTATATAATTGGTGCCAAATACTGTACCGGTATTGCCGGTAAGCAGCCAGGCGTTCTGGCCACCGGTGGCACCGGTTATGCCTGTAGGACCGGTGACGCCATTTGTACCAGTAGTGCCTGTGGGCCCCGTAATGCCCAAACCTGTGGCACCGATGGGGCCATTATTACCAGTGGGGCCGGTGGGCCCATCTGTACCGTTATTGCCCGTTAGCCCGGTTGCGCCTGTAATGCCAGGAGGACCTATGGGGCCGCTGGGACCTGTAGCGCCACTACTGCCGATGATGCCTGTGGAGCCCTGGCTACCTGTGGCACCGGTACTGCCGGTAAAACCAGTAAGGCCGATTGTTCCCGTTGGCCCGGTTATGCCAAACCCTGTAGCGCCTGTATTACCGGTTAAGCCTGCTGCACCGGCCGAACCGGTTGCCCCGGTAGGGCCGTTATTGCCAGTTGGGCCAGTTGGACCTGTATTACCTATAGGACCTATGGTACCTGATGGGCCTGTAGCGCCACCACCGCCACCGGTAGCACCGGTGGCTCCCTGGCTACCGGTGGGGCCAGTGTTGCCGGTAGAACCAATGTTGCCGGTTGCGCCGGTGGTTGCCAAGCCAGCGGGGCCTGTTGGCCCGGCAGGGCCGGCCTCGCTATTAGCTGCAAACAATGCATAAGGCACACTTATTAATTGAGAGGTGCCCATATTTAAATAGGTGCCGGTATTATTGATATCTGCCTCTACCTGTAAATACTTAGCTCCACTACCCCAATTAACAATAGCAAGATTGGCGTGGCTGCCTATTTGAACAGTTACAAGGCCTAATTTGTTAGTGGTATCGGCATCTGTTTCGGTATATACTGTAGTACCTGTTTCCGTGCCATCGTGTATAGTAAACCTAAGTGAAACCGGCGTTAAACTGACTACCTGGCCCGATGCATTACGAACTACCGCCTGGTAGTTTAATTGTTGGGGCGCTTGTGCTTGTAGCGCTTGTATAAATAACAATAGCAACGCTGTGAGGAGGGGAGATTTGTTTTTCATGGTAGCAGGTTATATAACTATTTAAAGGTACGGAAAAATTAGTGAAACAGCCAGCCCCTTCAGTCCCCGAAGGGGAAGCCAAAGCCGGTTTTGTGCATTTTGGGTAGGTACTCTTTAAACTGCGTGAATAGCAAAACAAGGCATCAACCCTTTGAAGGCGATACCTTGTTTTGTATTCATTATTTTGAAATCGGCATTATTTAAGTACGACGTTTAGCTTTCTGGTGTCGATAAGCTGATCGTCGACAATTAAAGAGTAGAGGTATGTATCGCCTGAGAGGTTGCCTGTTTGAATAGCCATCGATGAGTAACCAAAATTAGAAATGCTGACGGTTTGTAAAACCGTACCGTTAACGCCACTTATCTGAATTTTAGCACTTTTGGCAGTGGAGGGAACAAAGTAATAAATGGCTGATGAACCGGGGGATGGATTAGGAACGGCATTGAAAAGTTGAGCATTGTTAGAATGAGTTGGAGTACTGCTACCGCCTGTATTATTGTTGCAGCATTCTTTAATGTCCTGCAATTGATTAGCTAAGGTTTCCATTTTGCTTAGAACTGAGGCAAGAACTTCTTGTTGCTGAACTACTGTTTCGTTTAAAGTTTTAATAGTGTTGGCTTGCGCGGTTATTACTGCATCTTCTTCTTGTGCAGCCTTAACTAGCGGTACCACAAAACTTGCATAGGCCAAACCATAGACTTCGTTATCGTTGGCAGGGATATGCACGCCGCTAAAGTTATAGCCACTTTCTTTAGCAGCCAGTTCAACCTCCTGTGCTATAAAACCACTACGCCTGATAGAAGAAGACGGTTTAAAGTCATCGCTTAAATACCTTTGGCGAACACTGTCAGGTATGTTCTTGGTTACAAATTCTTCGTACTTGCGGCTATCAAAATTGTAGACGACAGGACGCAGCCTTTTTATGAATTCAAGGCCTTTAACATCATTTTCTGTAATGTTATATTTAAACCGCTTATCAGAAGTAACCGTCAGGTCAACCTGCGTAGTGATGGTGCCAATACTACCATTGCCTATCTGTATTGAGCTGCCCCCTGCAACCAAAGCATTATAACCTAATGCCATTGAGTTAGAGTTGCCGGAGGCGGTGGCATCGGCCCCATAGCCTACAAATGTGCAATTTGTGTACAATGCTCGTAAACTTCCGGCAGTATTTCCAAAAGCACTGGTACCTGCAGCACCCGTTGCACCAGTAAGTGCCTCATAACCAAATGCGGCATTGTTAATACCGGTAGCGCCGGTTAACGCTTGTAAAGCCTCCCATCCAAAGGCATCGTTTGGACCGTCTAATGCAGCGGTTAAGGCTTTACGCCCAAAAGCACACATATTTTGGCCGCTAACATTAGCAGCTAAGGCATTGGTACCAACCGCTGTGTTGAAACCGTTGGCGTTGTTGTAAAGCGCGAGTACACCAGCCCCAATAGCCACATTACCGGTACCGGTTTGGTTGACGTTTAATGTGTTGTCACCGAAACCAGTATTTGCATTGCCACTGGTAAGGGCTGGTGATGAGTTTGGCCCCACTCCAGTGTTATCAATTCCTGTAAGTGTCAGGTTGCCAGCACCCATACCTGCAAAGTAATTTTGCGCCCGGGTTTCAGTTATACAGAAAAGCATTAGCAATATGCAAGTGAGTTTTGATATATTTTTCATGGGGATTTGTTTTAGACTAATTAGATAAAAATAAATTGCCATTACCAATTGAATTAAGCTGGCAGGCGGGCTGCGGGTTGGGGAAAGGAAGGTTTTCATAAAGGGGAGATTTATGATGAGTAGTAATTAAATGTAAGGAGCGGAAATGAATATAAAGAATTTTAATTGTTAAATAATTATCGTATATAATTTTATGCAACGGATTTCCGTTGCCAGATAAAATGTCAATTTGTTAGTTGTCAATCTGTTAGGGATTTGAAAAATTTATAAGCAAGATTGTACATGTATTACCAGCGATTCAGCCCCGAATGGAGATTTTGTCCACCTTGAATAGAGATAGACCTAGATATTGGCAGGCTGGCAAATGGGTTCGCCCCAACAAGTTATTGACACCCCTTGGTTATATGGAACAGAATTATTAGTTTCGTATTATAATACCAAATGGCAAGATTGTGTATTCTGGAATTTTGTTGATTGGGTGTTGTTCTTTGACATTTACGGAAACCGTAGACGGTTTGAACTGCGAGGTTTTTACCGGTTTGGCGTGATTTGCGGAAAAGCTAATGGATTGATTGTAATTGATTTTGTAAAAGCGAATTTTTGAGTAAAATGAACCGGTGGTATTTTAGAATTGGATGACAAACAATTGATAATAACCCATTAACAGATAAAGTATTTTCGAAAAGTATACAACTTGGAAAACGACAAATTTTTGAACTTTTTTGAACCGACAAGTGATTGATAATTAATGAATAACAGATTATAAAAATCAAAAAAGTATACTAAAGTATACTGAATTTAATTTGGCCTTGGGCGTCTAGTCTTAAAAAAGGTTACAGCATAAGGATTTTCTAGTTTCTAGTTGAAATGCAAAAAGCTTCCGAAAAACTTCCGGTAATCTAAAATTTGAGTTGAGAATTGGGAATTGAAATGGGAAACCAAAAGCGCAAAAAGGTTACAAAGGGTTACAAAAGGTTACAGCGTCTGAAATAGATGGAGGGAAAGAAGACTGTACGGTATTGAGGTCTTATTTTTTCGCAAAACATATTACAAAAAAATACAAAAACTTCCGAAAAACTTCCGGTAATCTGAAAAATAGGAGGCTTTTAGCACAACACATATTGAAAAACAAAAAAGTTTATAAATTTAAAGGTGCGTAAATTTTGCTGAATTGGTACTTTTATGTATTTGGAAATAAATGATTTGTAGATTACGATTTAGAGAAACGTTTACAAAGGTTTACAAACCTTATTTGGTGTTAGTGTTGATTGCCAATTAGTTAGGGAGGTTCAATGCATAACCCGACTAAAATGGTGGTTTTCGCGCTGTTTTGATAGACAGCGATAACACTTGAAGGAACGCACAAAAAAAAGCGCGATAGAACCTAATCCATCGCGCTTTCCGTATTAAGCCTCCCCTTCGGGGAGGTTTGGAGGGGCCTAATTTATTTTTCTACCCGTAGCAACGTGCTGCTTAAGGCTGGTATTGTTTATTCTGTGCAAGTCAACCATCAAAAACGCATAGTGGCTGTCAGGGTCGGTATAATACTCATCGCCCGAGTAGTGCACCAGGCCCATACCGTTATTCCATTCCTTGGCCAGTAACACAAACTTATCGCCCTTTTTAGGGTTAACACCAAAACTTAAGTAATGGTCGTCGCCCACTTCAAAACTCACAAACATCTTATTCTCCTTCGGCATGTCGGTCATAACACCCGGCGTTCCGGCACGTATCAAAATCTCATCTACACGCTTGCCATCCACCATTTTAATCTTACCATGCACAATTTCCGAAGTCCCCTTACTCAACTCGCGGCGCAGGATAACATCATGCGAAAGATAAAACTGGATGCCCTTCAATTGCTCAACAGTCCAACCGTGGTCATTCTTCATGGCATCAGTATACGGAACCAGGTTTTTACACGATGCTAAGGCCGAAGCGATGGCAACAAACAAAATCAACTTTTTCATACTCGTTTTTTTATCGGGTTTAATGCTACAACAAATATTATACCCCTTCGATTAGCAAAGGAGGCTAAAGTTTAAATCAGCCCCGGCAATTTTAAGGTTTTTTCTGAATGAAGTGTTTAAATATATAAAACGAGGGCTAAACACGTTGTATTCTTCTGCTGTTGCCCCTGTATTTTCTCCGTGCAAAATGTATGGTATTTCTTAGCGCTCTTAGGCTGTTCCTTAGCGCGCTCTGCGTGAAAAATGTATTCTAGGCTGTTACCTCTGCATTTTTCTCCGTGCGAAATGTCTTTACTTACTATTGTATTTCTTAGCGTCCTTAGGCTGTTCCTTTGCGCCCTTTGCGGTAAAATGTATTTGCCGGCTGTTATGCCACCCTATTGCCATCCTTATCAAACACCTGCACATTATCATCGCGCTGCTTTGATTTAATAGTCAGGCGCTCAAAAATGCCACTTACTATCGATAATAAAATACTAAACAACAAGGCCCACCAAAAACTATCAACGGTAAAAGCCGGCTTTAAAATCCAGGCAGCAATTTCAATAATAAGCGCATTAATAACCAACAAAAACAAGCCCAGCGAAAATATAGTAGCCGGTATGGTAAATAATATAAGCAAAGGCTTAACCGATACATTCAATAACGACAACACAGCAGCCAGCAATACCGCCTGCCAAAAATCTCCGGCAAGATGCACACCGGGCAATATATACGCAACAATTACAACAGCAATGGCATTCAAAAAAAGTTTGATAATGAAGTTCATGGATTAGTTTTGTGGCTCAAAAATAGAATTTTCAAAAATGATTCAACGTATAAATCGGTGGCATTTTAATTTACGACTGTGTATTACCATTGTTATTGGCGCATTTATTTTATCGGCCTGCCAAACCAACAGCCCTGCCGGTAATACCGAAAATGCATCAAATATCCCGCCATTAATTTATACCAAACACGCCAAATGCCGCATGGCCTGCCGCCACATTAACGAGGCTGAAATAAAAGAAGTGCTTACCGAAAACCACATTAACCAACGCAAGAGCAACGCTGAAAGTAAACCCTGCCCCACCTTTGCTTACGAAGGCTACTCAAAAGACAACCAACACCTCCGCATCGTCATCGCCAAATGCGACAACACCTGGAAAGTAGTTACCTGCATCGACCTCGGCAACGAATTTGAATGCGATTGCCATTAATTCGCAATTCCGTTTTGTCTTAGCACTTTTTTGGGAGACATTATTTGAGTTTGCATTTTGTATTTTCCCAATGGCCTCTCGGCAATTCCGTTAAGAAAAAAATTTATGCGTGGCCAAAAAGAAAGAAACGCTGTTTGAGACCAACCTGTAGTAACCTACAACGACCCAAGACCCAATTTCTAACTATATGCACCGCCGGTGCGTCGAGTTCGTTTATTTCCTGCGTGGCGAATTTTTTTTAGGAGTTTGCCGGGCAGCCTTGTCCCGATAGCTATCGGGATTCTTTGTTACTTTCTTTTGTTTCAAGACAAAAGAAAGTAAAAGCATAATCAATCGGCAAATCCATCAATGGCAAGCCAACCTGCCTCTATTTTGTATTAATGTATATCCGATAAACTAACCCTCGCTACATTTTTTAACCGCACCTCAATACCATTGCGCTTTGCATTCTCGTAATACTCGCTAATGGTCTCCAACACATCATGGTCAATCGTTTTCGTAATGGTACCATCAATCACCACACACGAGTAATGCGGTACACTATTCAACAACTCCCTAATCGGCGATTTATCCAAAAAGCTAACATTAGCATGCAGGTTAATAGTATAAGTAGTAATACCCAATCTTGTCTCCTTCGAGGTATCATAATCCATAGTGTACTTATTACGTACGGTCAAAAAGATAGATTTGAAATCGTAGTTGGCCTTATAGTTTTTGTAGAAAATGAAAAGGATAGACAATACCAACCCTATGGTAACGCCAATTAAAAGGTCGGTAAAAAGGATAACTAAAATGGTTACCACAAAAGGCAGATACTGCTTCACACTCAGCTTAAACATGCTTCGGTAAAGCTTCGGCCGCGTAAGTTTAAAACCGGTTACTACAAGTATTGAAGCCAACGCCGCCAGGGGTATCTGGTTAATCACAAAAGGAATAAGCATTACCGCCCCAATCATAAACGCCCCATGCACAAACGCCGACATTTTTGTTCTACCCCCTGCATCAATATTAGCCGAGCTGCGTACTATGACCGCTGTAATAGGTAACGCGCCGGCAAAACCGCATAATATATTCCCGGCCCCCTGCGCCATCAATTCCCGGTTAGTTGGTGTGGTCCGGTGCCAGGGGTCAAGCTTATCAATAGCCTCAACACTTAACAGCGTTTCAAGACTAGCCAGCGCACCTATCACCAAAGCCCATTTAATAGCATCCGGATGCGTTTTAAATACCGTAAAATCCGGAAACAGAAAAGAACTAAAAAGGTGGTCGGGTATTTTAACCAACTGCGTTTCATTAAGCGCCAATGCCGGTATAAATTGTTTGAAAATGAGTTGTAAGGCAATGCTGCTGCCCACCACAAACAAAGGCACCGGTATAAACCTCACCTTGTCAAACACCGGCCTCTCCCATAAGTAATATGCCCCTAACGACAGTAACGTAATGATTAATGCCCCGCTCGATAAGCTCGAATAAAACTCCTCTATATTGGTAAAAAGGTGCGTATTGGTTATCAGGTTAATAAACTCCTTCGACCAAAAATCGGGGTGTCCATAACCTATTGCCACCGGTAACTGTTTCGAAATGAGAATAATCCCTATAGCCGCCAGCATCCCTTTTATAACCGAAGCCGGAAAGTAGTTGGCAATAGAACCAAGCCTCAATAAACCCAACAATAACTGAAACACCCCCGCCCCAATTACAATAGCCATAAACATGGGGTAGTTATGGTAACTCAACAATATACCCCCAACCACCGTAGTTAAACCCGCCGCAGGCCCCGAAACGCTCAACGCCGAACCACTTAGTAGTGAAACTATCAAACCGCCAATAATCCCTGATAAAATGCCCGTATACAATGGTGCCCCCGATGCAAGCGCAATACCCAGGCATAGGGGCAATGCCACCAAAAAAACGGTTAATCCTGCCGATAGGTCGTGCTTGAAAAAAAGGAGGGAGTAATATTTAAATTTTCTTCTACTTATCATTACAAATCGAAGGTAGTATTAAGTGCCAACGCAGGGAATGACTTTTGTCAGTCACGGCTATGCAAAAAAAAGCCGCTTCTGTTTAAGAAGCGGCTTTCTAAATCACTTTAGGCCTGTCTTAGTTCTGCGGCTGTGTTATTGGCACAACCTGCATAGCAGGCTGCTTTTTATCATTCAAAATTTTGAATTCCGTTCTTCTGTTCTTGGCACGTCCCTCCGGGTTATCCGATCCATCAGGATTGGTGTTTGGTGCCACCGGCTGCGATTTTCCATATCCCTTGGCAACAATTCTGTCTTTGGCAATACCCTTTTCATTGGTTAGGTAGTTAGTACAACTTTCAGCGCGCTTTTGGCTTAACTCTTCGTTATACTTCACCTCTCCTTTACTGTCGGTATGTGCACTTAACTCAATAGTAATAGTTGGGTTCTCCTTCAAAATATCATACAAAGTATCCAACACTATTTTCGATGCAGGTAGCAAATCAGCCTTGTCATATTCGTAATAAATATTGCTTAGCGAGTACGCCTTATTCATCACCATCTTTTTAATGCTAACTGTAAAATTGGCAGTATCACTTTTCTCTTTGCCTACGGTGCTATATAGCTGCGAGCCTGTAAAGTAGCCATCACGTACAGTACTGATTTTGTAATTTTTGTCCGGCTCAATGTCAAAAAAGTAATTTCCGTCTTTCGATGTTACAGATTTTATAACATTGCCGGTATTCGCATCAAGTAGGTTTACCACCACGTTAGTCACAAGGTTATTGCTATCCGGGTCAATAATCTTTCCTTTTACAGCCAAAAAGATTCTGTAACGGTAAACCTGGTAAATATCATCGCAGCACGTTTCGCTCTTTAATCCGTAACCACCAGGGCGGTTCGATACCACAAAGCCAATACCATCCTTTTCATTCCACGAGTAATACATATCATCAACACTCGAATTCACCGGCATACCCAGGTTTTCCGATTCAGTCCACCTTCCGCCGCTTACCTTGGTTTTATACACATCCGCACCACCAATGTTCACATGCCCATCCGAACTGTAATAAAGCGTATTGGTAGCAAAATCATAATGCGGGGTCAACTCGTTGCCATCCGTATTAATATCTCCACTTACTTCACGGGCCTTTTCAAAACTTCCGTTACCGGTTAACTTGGCGTAAAATATATCCATGCCCCGGTCCTTATTACGGTCCGAAACAAAATAAAGCACGTTATCACCTGCTTCATTCTTTCCTAAACACGGCTCGGTATTCGTTGCTCCTTGTGCATTCACATTTTCGTCAAGCATTACACCTGCAACCCAGCCGGTATCGCCTAAAAGGCTTTTATAAATGTTGCATTTAATAGCCTGGTTATCATCCTGCAAACATTGGGTGTAATACATTGTTTTTCCATCTACAGTAAAAGTAGGGTTACCAACGTGGTAGCTAAGGTTGTTTACCTCACCGCGCAATAATTCTTTTTGAGTCCAGGTTGAGTCACTATTCTTTTTAGCCTGGTAAATTCTCGAGAAGGTCGCAAACTTCTCTCTCTTACCCGTAAGAATCACCTTATCCGAAATCACCGCCGAAAAATATAACGTCTTAGGGTCTTTCAACACCGGCGCGTAATCTGTAAACGGCTGGTTAACATTGGTGTCAAGATGTACAGCCTTAATTTCTTTGTACGTTTTGTCGTCACGTAATTTAATACCCAAATCACAACCCTGCTCCTCAATATTCGCCTTTTTCCTTATCGCCACTAACTCTTGTACGTCTTTATAATTCTGATTAAACTGCTCAAACAACAACTTCGCCTTTTCGTAATTCCCCAGCATTTTTTCAGTTAAGGCGTATTTATATAAAGCCAGCCAGTTACTGTGCTTGGCACTATCCATGTCAACTATTAGCTTGTAGTACTTGTTAGCAGTGCGGTAATCTCTCAAGGTAAAATTGCCATCAGCCATTTGCTGGTACAAATTGGTTTCCTTCGGGTTTTTAGCTAATGCTGCCTCATAATAGTGCAAGCCATTATACAAACTGCCTTGGGCAAAAAGTTTATCGCCAAAGTTCTTATCTGCTTTCCATCCGGCATTTTGTGGGTCCGGAAGCTCCTTTAATTTTTCAAGCTTTTTGGGCTTCGGTGCTTTTGCTACTACTGTGTCAGTGGCAGCTTTAACCTTTGTGGAATCTACCGCTTGTGCTTTTACCTGGTTTACCGAAACCAGTTGAAGGAAAAACAGTGTAACAACAGAAAGCAAAAATTTCAATTTCATATCAGGAGTTAAGGTTATTTCAAAAACTAATATTTATCAATAGCGGGTGAAAATAAAAAATGTTTTTATCCATGTAATGATTGCACTATCCAATAAACCCTTATTACCGGGTGTATTAAAAACGTGGACAAATCAATGCACTCTTATAGTTGTAATTCTTGCGTTTACCGGTGTACGATAATGACAATTCAAGTGCACCTATTGCGCTACCCGCATTCTTTAATTGCGATAAAGTAGCATCGTAGCTAATACCAAGCTTAAAGCCCTTAAACTCAACTGCAAGATACGGTATGATGCAATCTCCGTTTGCCCCACCGGCCTTCAGGGTATTGATACGGTTATATAATCCAAGTGTAAGGTTCATATCTTCTGTAAAGTCGATACCAAAGCCTAAGCCGGTATTTAACTGGTTATCTACCGCCTGGCGCATATACATCAGGGCCGGAAGCAGGTGATATTTATGTGCAATAGTTATATCTGCACCCGCATGCACATTCCAACGCAGGTATAAATCATTTTTTTGATTGGCAAGCACGTCATACTTCGGCTGGCTCAGGTTAAACAACGACCCTCCCGCATACATCCCAAACACATCACTTATTCTGCCATACCACATCAAGCCCGCATTTATGTTCGGATAGGTCACATTCGTTTTGCCAATACTTTCGTTATTGCTAAGCGTACTGGTAAACACATTGTCCTGAAACTGGCTGGCAAATTGAAACCCGTTTGAGTTAATGCTGGTATTGGTAAAACCAAGCTGAAAGCCCGCCGATAAGTGATGGTTCTTTTTCTTACCCAATGTTTTAATGTACGAAGCCGATGCACAAACCATGATGGTGCTAAACGTATTTGCTCCTGCCTGGTCGTTGGCTAAAAACAGGCCCACACCTACCACATCATCCTTTACCTTAATAGGCACATCTCCACCAATAGCAGTTGTCATATACGGCGAAGCTCCAAACCCACCACCGGTGGCACTAAACCACTGGTTCCGGTAATTTACGCCAACACGGTAAGGCCCCGACGTAAAACCTGTAAGCGCCGGGTTTAACAACATTGGCGCGTTAAAGAATTGCGAATAATGAATGTCTTGCGCAAACATAGATGCCGCTATCGCAAAACTTAAAACGAGGGTGTAAACTTTCTTCATATACTTGATTTTAAATCCTTCTTACTTAATTAAAAATAGCAATTACCACAACAGCGCAACATTACCCGAAACCGTTTTTACTTCACCGGTCTCATTAATCTTTATGCTTGCGGTATAAATGTAATTACCCATCAACTGTTTTTTGCCTTCGTAGGTTCCATCCCAGGCATAAGTATTGGCGCCGTAATAATTGCGCATAGTTCCATCGCGCTGGCTGTCAAATACCACTTCTCCCCAGCGGTCATAAATTCTCATACCCGTAACAGTAACATAAGCGCCTTTATCAATAACATGGAAAGTTGCATTTAAAGGATCGTTACTGGTTGGGTCAAAAACGTTAGGGAAATTCCAAAGTGTATTAATTAACTCGGCATTAATAAGTGCATGGGGTTCATGGCCATTATCTGTCCAACCTGCTTTTGTTCTTGATGCAAGAGGGCTGTTACTTGCTAAAGTCGTTCCTGTCAGGTCTTCCCAACGTGTTGGGAGGCTATCCTGCCACCTGCCTATCGAACTCCACGGCCCGTCAACATTTGGGTCGAAATAAATAGCCAGGTCCGCTGGTGAAGTTGACCCAATCTGTTTGATTAAATGGAAATATTTTCCGTTAACCAGGTTTACTACGTCAGCCTTGGTAGCTGTATCATAACCCTCGCTGGTTGGGTTATCATAAGCAAAACGCACGTTAAAAGTCTGGCTGTTTGCATCCGAAGGTGTTAACTCTACCGGGCGGTAAACTACATTACCGTTATCGTTCCAACCGGTAGGGAAAAGGTAAGTGTTAGTGGTATTCGCCGCCCTGGTTAATCTTCCCGTAGTTATGCTGCTTACAAAACCGTTTGTTCCTCTTACAATAGCAGCCGGGTCTGGGTTTAAAATATTCAAAAAATTATTGCCGGTGGCGTGCTCGCAGTCATTCAGGCTGTCAATGTTTTTTACACTGGCATCAATAGTTTGTGTTTTTACTGAGCCCGGGGTATTAAGCGTAAGGTTATAAAACGTAGTTGCCGATGAACCGGTAATTTGTTGTGCCGAACCAATCAGTGATACTTCACTTTGATCTGCGTTAAAAGTGTTATCATTTATCCAGTCGCCTGTTACATAATAAACACCGGTTGCAGCACCACCGCCCGTTGCAGTTCCTCCGTTTTTAAAATAACCGTTTACCGTGGTGTAGCCTGCGTTGCTAAATAAACCCTGGGCATTTTCTACTGCTCCTTCTACATATAAAACACCCCCTCCGGTTACAGCAACCTGGGTTCCGCCGTTATATAGCAACTGGGCCTGCATCGATAATGATGCAGCAACCAGCCCTGCGCAGAACAAAATGGATTTACCTCTGAACATATGAAAAGTATTTAGGTATTTATTAAACTTAGTCATTTTCAATCTTTTAAACTTCATTACTCAGTTACTATAATGCAACGCTGGCTCTCCGGGTCCGATGTCGGGTTACAATAAGCCGCTCCTGTTGTTCCATCTGCCCAGGTAACCTGCCAATCTAACCTAAGTGTTACAGGTACATTGGGCGTTACCGTTAAGGGTGTTGCCAAACTTACATTCCAGCTGGTAGTGGTGTATTGGTCGCCCAACGCATCATCATACATCGACATGCCCAGCGATGCACCGCCTGTAACCACATTTCCCGCCGTAACATTATAAATTCTTAAGCCAACATAATTAGGTATCCGTTTTGTTACAATACAGTAACCCGCCCCCGTTGCCTGGATATAAACAGTAGATTTATTAGGTGTAAAAGTAACTGTAGTACCCGCCATGGCAGCATAAGTGCTTGATGTAGTGGTTATATTAGTTGTTCCGCATGCCGAGGCCCTCATCGGCGTAATGTTAGTTGTAAGCGTTCCTCCTCCATCCGTAATGCTCAATACACCGGTACCTGCATTATAAGTAAAAGCTGTATTGTACGAATTGGCCGAGGGTGACCCTGTGGGGCCTGTTACTCCGTTTGCACCCGATGGCCCGGTAGTACCTGCTAATCCGGTGGCTCCGGTTGGTCCTGTCGGCCCTAACGAGCCTGTTCCTCCGGGGCCTGTTGGGCCGGTGGCTCCTGTCGCCCCATTGGCTCCCGGTGCTCCGGCGGCACCTTGCGCTCCATTAGCTCCTGCTGGTCCGGGTGCTCCGGGTGCCCCCGGTGCTCCTGCCGCGCCCGCAGGCCCTGCTGCGCCCGGTGCTCCATCAGCGCCCGATGCACCTGTGGGCCCTGTCACTCCATTAGTTCCTGCAACTCCTGCCGTTCCTTGAGGTCCGGTGGGCCCTGCTGGCCCTGCCTGGCATAACGAAACCCATGCCGAGGTGGTGGTATTATAATAGTAAAAACATCCTAAATCGGTATCGTATACCAACAAACCTTGCGCAGGTGTGGCAATAGCCGTTCTCTGCGCGGTGGTTAAGCGCGGTACTAATACTCCTTTACTGGTTGAAGTAACGTCTAAAACTGCACTGGCATCGGGTGTGGTCGTTCCTACACCCACATTGTTATTTTGGGCAAACAGGCTTGTGCAGCAACTAACTGCGCATAAAAACAAACAAGCAGTATAAATTTTTTTCATGTCCTTTATCAATACTGAAAAACAATTTGCCAATATAAATCCAAAGCTCAAATTACCTGTTTACCTTCTACCCGGCTCAAATCCTAATTTTTCTTCCTTACTACCAGGTTCGGATTTAGCGGAACCATCTCTCTCTTGTTATCTTCCGTTTGCCGGCTTGTACTAACGTTGTTTGTGGTTACCACTTTGCTATCACCGCGCTTCATTTGCCGTGGGGCTGTTGGTGTGTTAACTACCTGGCTATTCGTACCCGGCAAAGCTGTTTGTACCTCACCCGGCTTCTTCATTTGCCGTTCCTGTTGGGCATAACCGCCTAAACTCAGAAGCGCAAAACCAATTACAACTGCAATAACCCGCATCTTTTGTTATTTATTGAGTTATCAAAATGTTCATAGTTGCCTGGCCAACATAACCCGAAGGGGTACAAATCCAAACGTTATCACCAACTGTTCCCGATACGTTTGCATCACCACCCGCATGTGCCCCATAAATAGCAACTGTATGAGTACCCGTAGCAACCGACAAGATGCTGCTGATAGACCATGGAACTTCCTGGTATTGTCCCGCTTCATTCGATGAAATACTAACTCTTTGCAATGCGTTACCTACTAATACACCATCTAAAAACACGGCGTATTGCGCATATTCAGTTGTGTAGTTGTTGGTTGCCTTACTGCAGCTTCCAAACGCGCTAACATATATTTTCGAGGCTGCAGTTAATGTAACTGTGTAAGTTAAATTGGGTAATTGGCTATAGGTAATATTGGTACCAGTAGGGTAACTTAATACTGTAGGATTAGTACCTCCAGAAACCAGCGAAGTAATATTTGATGAAACAAAACCCGCAGGCCCTGTTGGCCCTGTAGCGCCAGCCGCACCATTCGCACCCGCTGCCCCATTGGCTCCCGATGGCCCGGTAGCTCCAGCCGCACCATTAGCTCCCGATGGGCCTGTAGCGCCGGCTGCTCCTGCAACACCCTGTGCGCCGGTTGGCCCGGTTACACCCTGTGGCCCCGTTGGCCCTAATGAACCTGTTCCTCCTGGGCCAGTCGGTCCTGTTGCCCCTGTAGCACCGTTAGCTCCGGCAGCACCTGCTGCTCCCTGTGCACCGTTAGCTCCGGCTGGTCCGGGTGCACCTGCTGCTCCCGGCGCTCCTGCAGCACCCGCTGGTCCTGCCGCCCCAGGTGCGCCATCAGCCCCCGAAGGTCCTGTTGGTCCTGTTAAGCCATTCGCCCCGGCAACGCCCGCAACGCCGGCTGCTCCTTGCGGCCCTGTTGGTCCCGCTGGTCCTGCCTGGCATAATGATACCCATGCGGTGGTGGTACTATTATAGTAGTAAAAGCATCCTAAATCTGTGTCATAAACCAACAAGCCTTGCGCCGGGGTTGTTATGGCGGTTCGTTGGGCGGTAGTTAAACGCGGTACTAACACCCCTTTATTACTTGAAGTAACATCTAAAATTGCCGTAGCATCAGGTGTAGTGGTTCCTATACCTACGTTATTATTTTGTGCATGTATATGCGCCAAAGGCATTAAGGCAAGAAATAAAGACAGTGCTAAGTAAACTTTTTTCATAGTGCTTTTTTTGAGAATCCTAAACGGACAGCCAAAATAAACGGATTTTCTATATTTTGTTAGTAATTTGTTCAGAAAACCACATTTCCACATTTTTTAGTGCACTAAACAACTCCCTACCCGCATTTTGCGGTGTAATTTTGCCCCCAATCACCTCGTAAAGCCATAATCTGTCAGCTAATTCATACTGGCAGCTATTCCAATGCAAATTCCGGTTAACCGTTTAAAACTAAATCACAAGGATATGAAAAAGAGATTTTTTTTGTTTGCCCCCATCGTTTGTTTGCTTTTCCTCTCGTCATGCCTCGTTAGCAAAAAGAAATACGACGAGCAGGTAGCTCTCGCCAATAAATACCTCGCCGAAAAAAATGATTGCGGCGACAAACTAACCCAGGCCAACGGTACAATCGACGACCTCAATAAACAAATTGCTAACCTCAACGATCAGATTCAAAAATTGCAGGATAGCAATGCTTCGCTACAGGATAAAGTAAAAAAGCTGGATGACCTGAAGAAACAAACCGAGCTTATTTGCGAGCAGGTTAAGCAAAAACTGGATGAGATTACCAACTCCTCAGCTTCTGAAAAGAATAAGCTAATTAAAGACCTTGCTCAAAAGGAGAAAGACCTGATTGAAAAAACTGCCAAGCTCGACCAAATGAGCAAAGATTTAGATGAGCGCGACGCCAAACTACGCAACATGCAAGCGCTCATGGCTCGTAAAGATTCTGCCGTTCAATCGCTTAGAAAAAAACTGACTGATGCATTGTTGGGTTTCAATAGTGGTGAGCTTTCGGTTTCGGTAAAAGACGGTAAGGTATATGTATCAATGAGCGATAAGCTTTTATTCAGCACCGGTAGTTTTAAAGTAGATGAACGTGGTAAGGAAGCCCTCAAAAAAATTGCCGAAGTATTGAACAAGCAAACCGATATCAATATCAATATCGAAGGCCATACCGATAACAAAGCCTACGTATCAACCACATCCAGCCCCATCAATAATAACTGGGACTTAAGTGTTATGCGCGCCGCCTACGTTACCAAAATAATGGTTGAAGATTATAACGTCGACGCCAAACGCATAACCCCATCCGGTCGCAGCAAGTTTGTACCTATAGAAAGTAACGAAACCGCCGAGGGCCGTGGCAAAAACCGCCGTGTCGAAGTTATCCTTGAGCCTGACATGAAGGCGATCATGGACATTTTGAATGCGACGAATTAGGATTTCTTCGCCCTCAACCTACTCAAAGTCTCCTGCGTTATTCCCAAATACGATGCAATATGCCCCAGCGCAACACGCGATAGTATATTAGGGTGCCGCGCCTGCATGGCCGCGTATCGTTCCGCGGCTGTTTGAAACTGGATAGCCGTTAACCGCTCGGCATAAGCTTTTAAAAACTCCGTTGTAATCATCCGTCCAAACCGCTCAATAGCATGCGACTCTTTAAACAACCGCATTAAATCATCGTAACCAATATTGCTAACCGTACTTGGTTCTAATAGCTCAATATTATACTTGCTTGGCTTCTGCTCAAAAAAGCTGTCTACCGCAGTAGTAAAAGTATTTTCGGTAACAAACGAGGTAGTAATATCCTTGCCATCTTTATAATAAAAAATGCGTGCCAACCCTGTCTGAATAAAAAATAGTTTTCGGCAAACATTCCCCTCTTTATGCAACAAATGTCCTTTAGCAAAACCCTCTTTTGCTATTGCCTTTTCCAACCCAACTTCCGCGGGTACCTGAACATGCGACTTGATAAAATCTATTAACTCCATCAATATAAAGTTAGAAAGATTTAGTAGCCAGCCCGCTTTGGTATCCCCTTTAGGGGACGGACGGGGCTGGCTGTTAATGCACTTTTTGATTTATGTCAAAAGCCCCGCGCAAACCAACACCTACCTTTGTAACATAAACAAACCAAACATGGCACATAAAATCCAATCCAACCACGAAGAACTCGCAAACGCCATAACTCACGGCATTGGCTTTTTGCTCGCCCTTATTTTAGTGCCTGTGTTAATAGCAAAAGCATCGTTGCAAAGCACAAACTTAATTACAATTGCCTGTGCAGTGTTTTCATTCGGGTTTTTAATGGCCTATCTTTCTTCAACTATCTACCACCTGGTGCAAAACCCCAAATCAAAAAAACTACTCCGCGTTTGGGACCACATCAGCATCTTTTTCCTCATCGGCGGCACCTACACCCCCGTAGTCTGCAAATTTACCGACCAACAAACTGCCATCATCTTTTTAGGCATCATGTGGTCACTCATTATTGCCGGCAGTGTGCTTAAAATCTTCTTCACCGGCCGTTACGATAAGCTTTCAACCGCCATATATGTTTTACTGGGTTGGATGGTCGTATTCATCATTAAACCCCTCATGGCCCACATGCCTTTAGAAGTGTTTTGGTGGATACTCGGCGGTGGCATTGCCTATACCTTCGGGGTAATATTCTATAAATGGCACAAACTCACTTTTCAGCACAGCATCTGGCATTTATTTGTGCTGGCAGGCACCTTATTGCAATACGTGGCAGTTTACAAGTGCACCGCCCTGTAAAACGCAAATGGGGTAGTATTCCCATTTTCCAAATATCTCTTCTACATTCGCCGCATGTTTGGAATTAAGAGTAGTGAGAACCCCGAAGCCGAAATGGGCTTTTTTGATCATCTTGAGGTGTTGCGTTGGCATATAGTGCGGTCCTTAATTGCCATCATCGTTTGCTCTTGCGTGGTAGGTTATTATTACGATTTCGTTTTCAACAAAATCATCCTCGGCGTTCAATCCAAAGATTTTCCTACCTATCGGTTCCTGTGCTGGCTCTCCACCCACCTCCCCTTTGCCAACGACATCTGCATCAACCACGACATGAATATCCCGCTCCAAAACACCGAAATGTTCGGGCAGTTAAACCTGCTTTTACAATACTCTATGGTACTGGGCGTGGTGCTGGCGTTTCCATATATCATTTGGGAGTTATGGCGTTTTGTGGCCCCGGCATTAAGAGATGTGGAAGCAAAAAAAACCAGCCGTATTATCCTTGCAAGTTCAATCTTCTTCTTTATAGGCATCCTGTTTTGTTACTACGTAATCATTCCCTTCTCGCTCAACTTCGCCGTCAACTTCACCATCAGCCCCGCCATTAAAAACAACTTTACTATCGATAACTACATCGATTTCTTTACCATGATGCTCATCTCCATGGGCGCCGTTTTCGAAATGCCCATGCTGGTTTATTTTCTTTCGAAGGTGGGCATACTTAAACCTGCCGTAATGCGCCGCACCCGCCGTTATGCCATTGTTGTTATTGCAATCGTCGCCGGTATATTAACGCCAACTCCCGATGTATTCACTCAAATACTGGTAGGCATGCCCATCTATTTACTTTACGAATTCAGTATTTTTATTTCGGCGCGCGTAGAAAAAGACAATGCCAAAAAACAAGTAATACACAGCTAAATCCCACACCATGAAAGTAGCCATAGGCGGCGACCACGCCGGTTTCGAATACAAAGCAGAACTCATAAAATACCTGACTGAAAAAGGCTTCGAAGTAAAAGACTTCGGCCCCTACAGTAACGAATCATGCGACTATCCGGACTTCGCACACCCCTTATCAATCGCCGTTGAACAAGCCGAATGCACGTTCGGTATTTTAATATGTGGTAGCGCAAATGGTGTGGCCATGGCAGCCAATAAGCACCAACGCATACGCGCAGCCATAGTTTGGAAAAAAGAACTGGCCGAACTTGCCCGTACACATAATGATGCCAACATCATTTGTTTACCCGCTCGTTTCATTTCATTAGATGAAGCCAAAGAATTTGCCCTAACATTTTTAAACACCGCCTTCGAAGGCGGAAGGCATCAAAGGAGAGTAGATAAAATTGCTTGTTAGAATATGACTACCGGAAAGATCAATAAGGAAATTCGTAGTTGCTTGTAGTTCAATTCCACTTATGTATTTCCTTTGCGCACTTTGCGTTCTTAGCGGTAAATTAAACTTGTATTAAGCATCATGATTTTTGACAGAAAAAACCTTACTAACGAAGAACTCATTCAACTCTACCAACTCATTCTTAAACCAAGGGTGATTGAAGAGCGGATGCTAAAACTTTTGCGCCAGGGCCGCGTAAGCAAATGGTTCTCCGGCATCGGCCAGGAAGCCATTTCAGTAGGCATTACTGCAGCACTTGAACCTGATGAATATGTTTGCCCCCTCCACCGTAACCTCGGCGTATTCACCACTCGGAATTGCGACCTGCAACAATTGTTCGAGCAGTTTCAAGGCAAACAAAATGGTTTCTCACAAGGGCGGGAGAGAAGCTTTCACTTCGGCACCAACGCGCATCGCATCGTTGGTATGATCTCCCACCTCGGCCCGCAACTATGCGTGGGCGATGGCATTGCACTGGCTAGCAAACTCAAAAAGGAAAAGAAAATAACTGTTGCCTTTACCGGTGATGGCGGCACCAGCGAAGGCGACTTTCACGAAGCCTGCAACATTGCCGCAGTATGGAATCTACCGGTTATCATATTAATTGAAAACAACGGCTACGGCCTTTCAACCCCAACCAACGAACAGTTCAAATGCAAGTACCTGGCCGAGCGCGCCATCGGTTACGGCATGAAGGGGCTAACCATCGATGGCAATAATATTTTAGAAGTATACCACACGGTAAAACAACTGGCAGCGGAGATGCGCGAAAACCCCTTCCCTGTTTTATTAGAGTGTATGACTTTTAGAATGCGCGGCCACGAAGAAGCCAGCGGCACCAAATACGTGCCCAAAGAACTCTTCGAAATTTGGGAGAAGAAAGACCCGGTTACCAACTTCGAAAACTGGCTGATTGATGAAGGCGTTATCTCGCCCGACTATCCCCACATGCTAAAAGAAGAAATGGACACCGAAGTCCGCGCCGCCTTCGACCGTGCTGATGCCCAACCCGATGTTAAACCCGATACCGCCAAAGAACTGAACGAAGTATACGCACCATTTCAGCAAGAAGTAATAAACCCTGCAACCGGCGCTTCAAACACCAAGCGATTGGTAGATGCCGTTCGCGATGGCCTCATGCAATCTATGGAGCGCTACGATGATTTAGTTGTAATGGGACAAGACGTAGCCGAATACGGCGGCGTTTTTAAAGTAACCGATTGCTTTGTAGATAAATTTGGCAAAGACCGCGTCCGCAATACTCCCATTTGCGAATCGGGTGTTTTAAGCGCCGCATTAGGTCTAAGTGTAAAAGGAGTAAAAAGCGTTGTCGAAATGCAGTTTGCCGATTTTGTTTCAACCGGTTTTAACGCCGTAGTCAACAACCTCGCCAAATCATACTGGCGCTGGGGCCAAAATGCTGATGTAGTAGTGCGTATGCCCACCGGTGCCGGTGTTGGCGCAGGTCCGTTCCATTCTCAAAGTAACGAGGCCTGGTTTTTCCATGTGCCCGGTTTAAAAATAGTTTACCCCGCTTTTCCCGATGATGCAAAAGGCCTTTTGGCAGCTTCAATTGAAGACCCCAACCCTGTCATGTATTTCGAGCACAAAGCCCTTTACCGCAGTGTTGAAGGCGCCGTGCCCGATGATTATTACACCACCGAAATCGGCAAAGCCAAACTAGTAAGCACCGGCGATGATATTTCCATCATTACCTACGGTGCCGGCGTTCATTGGGCCTTAGATGCCATTAAAGACGGCACCTCTGCTGATGTGTTAGACCTCCGCACCCTACTTCCTTTCGATAGAGAAGCCATTGCCACTACAGTCAAAAAAACCGGCAAAGTCCTAATCCTGCACGAAGACACCCTGATAGGTGGCATCGGCGGCGAAATAGCCGCCTGGATTTCCGAAACCCTCTTCGAATACCTCGATGCCCCGGTTATGCGCGTAGCTTCATTAGATACACCGGTACCCTTTGCAATCCCATTAGAGAATAACTTTTTACCGAAAGAAAGATTGAAGGAGAAGTTGAAGGAGTTGTTGAGCTACTAAGCTCTCAAATTGCTCTGCCTCCAAATCCATACCCCACACAAAGGCATCATAATAACCACGTAAATGCAGATAGGACTTAGTTTCCCCTGCAAGCTATAATGCATCCACGCGCAATTAGCATGATAACAAAACGGGTAAACAGCCGCCAGCGAATAAAGCAACGTTCTATAAGCCACCGGCCTTAGCAACGTAAACAAGCAAATGCAATAACTGATAGTGTGAATGATATGTGAATACACGGGCTCATCACTATAATGCGTGGCCAAACCAACCACATGCACCGCAATGCAGATTACAAGAAACAATCCAAAAAATATGGTAACAGCTAATCGGGTTCCTTTCATATTTTGAAGGTATAAAATTCGGTCAATACATTTTACCACAAAAAGATACAAAGCAATGCAGCATAAAGACCATAGAGAAATTTGTATTCCTTGTGACCTTTGTGCCAACCTTAGTGTTCTTTGTGTTTAATTGCCTTTTATTTTCGTGGCAGCTCTCACGTAAAATGTATTAATTCACATTCTCAAATTAAACAACCCAACACGTGAATACAATTTTCAAACCCGGACTTTTTGAAGGTAAAACGGCCATCATAACAGGCGGCGGCACAGGCATCGGTTTACGCATAGCCCGCGAAATGGCCCACCTCGGCGCCACCGTCATCCTCGCAAGCCGCAAAATGGAAAACCTGCTTAAAGGCCTCGAAATAATTACCGCCGAAGGCGGCAAAGCCCACGCAGTAGAATGCAACATTCGCCAGGAAGAAAGCATAAAAGCCTGTGTAACCAAAACGCTCGAACTAACCGGTCGTATCGATTACCTCGTTAACAACGGCGGCGGCCAATTCCCCTCGCCTGCCGAAATGATAAGCCCCAAAGGCTGGCATGCGGTTATTGAAACCAACCTCACAGGCACCTTCTTTATGTCTCAAGAAGTGTTTAACCGCCAGTTTGTACGCACCGGTGGTGCAATAGTCAACATCATCGCCAACATGCGCAATGGCTTTCCTATCATGGCACACACAGGTGCCGCCCGTGCCGGTGTAGAAAACATCACCAAAACCCTCGCCACCGAATGGGGCAAATATGGCGTACGCGTAAACGCAGTAGCCCCCGGCGTCATCAAAAGCAGCGGACTTGACCGCTACGACCCATCCTACAAAGATTTCATCCTCGGCTTTGCCAAAAACAATCAAACCTCCCGCTTAGGTACCGAAGCCGAAGTATCATCTGCAGTTCTGTTTCTGTTATCCCCCGCAGCTTCCTACATCTCCGGTGTTAACCTGGCCGTAGATGCCGCCGAGTCATTATACTCACCCGTAATGCCACCGGTTGCTAATGATGCTAATCCGGCGTTTGAGGGATAATAAAGGAAACGTAATTAAGAATCAATTTAAGAGCAAAAATCAAAAAATTGCGTCATTGCGAGGGGGCTTTGCGACGAAGCAATCCTGGAATAGCATAGTGCAAATTCCTAAAAACACAAAAGCCACCCAAAGGTGGCTTCCGTATTTGTCTTGATTCTTGACTCTTGGTTCTAAAAATCTACCTACGAGCATCCCATCGAGTTACCACAATTAATACACTTATAGCAAGTTCCGCTACGGATAGTAATGTTGCCACAAACGCTGCAAGGCGGTGCATCACCCATCATATCCTGCGCAAGCTTGTTAAAACCTTGCATAGATGATTCTGCCAGCGTCAGCTTCTTCATATCCGGTTTCTTAACATCACTCTTTGAGGGCTTTGGTGTATCCTGCATTTCAGGATGCGAGCTACTTGGTCTCTTTTCAATAAACGGTTCCTCCGAAATTTCAGTAGTTAAGTCAGCAGTCGATTGCGAACGCATAGCAAGTTCCGATGGAGTAACATGCACCAGGTCTGTGCGGCCTAAATATTCAAACGCCAGCAATCGGAAGATATAATCTACTATCGACGATGCGTTTTTGATATTCGGGTGGTCAACCATACCACTTGGCTCAAAGCGGGTAAACGTAAATTTGTTTACAAACTCTTCCAACGGCACACCGTATTGCAAACCTATCGAAACAGAAATGGCAAAACAGTTCATCAATGAGCGGAACGAAGCGCCCTCTTTGTGCATATCCACAAATATTTCGCCTAGGGTATTGTCATCATACTCACCGGTGCGCACAAATACCGTCTGCCCACCAATTTTTGCTTTTTGTGTAAAGCCCCTTCTCTTGTGCGGCAATTTTTTGCGCTCCACAATTCTCGAAAGCTCACGCATAAAATGAGTATCAGTAGACTCTTGCATTAATACACGTGCAGCTTCCAATACTTCCTCAGGCGTTAATTTGCTGAACCTCTCTTCAACTTTTGCAGGTGCAACACTGGTAACCGTCGTTTCTTTTTTGTCTTCTTTTTCCTCGTCCTTCTTGTTCGAAAGCGGTTGAGAAAGTTTGCATCCATCGCGGTAAAGCGCGTTTGCTTTCAATCCCAATTTCCATGAAAGAGCGTAGCAGTTCTGTATATCTTCAACCGTAGCCTCGTTAGGCAGGTTAATAGTTTTAGAAATCGCACCGCTGATAAAAGGCTGAACAGCACCCATCATACGGATGTGTCCGTGAGGATGGATAAACCTAACACCCTTGGTTCCGCACTTGTTGGCGCAGTCAAACACTGGCAAATGCTCGTCTTTCAGGTAAGGCGCACCTTCCACGGTCATAGTTCCGCAAACAAATTCGTTGGCAGCGTTTAACTCATCTTTGGTAAAGCCCAGTTCGCGCAACAGGTTAAAGTTTGGCGCCTTATATTGGTCGGCGGTAAAGCCTAATTTTTGAAGGGTCTCTTCGCCTAAACTCCAGTAGTTAAATGCAAACGAAATATCGAATGCCGAAGGCAATTGTGCTTCAATTTTTTCAAGGTCAGTAGTATTAAAACCTTTTGCCCGAAGCGTATCCTCATTAACATGCGGACAGCCAATCAGTGATGCATGGCCCTTTGCATATTTCACAATCTCATCAATTTGCGATGCCCCGTAACCCAGGTTCTCAAGCGCAGCAGGCACACACTCATTTACAATTTTGAAGTAGCCGCCGCCCGAGAGCTTCTTGAATTTAACCAAAGCAAAGTCAGGCTCAACACCGGTAGTGTCGCAATCCATCAACAAACCAATAGTACCGGTTGGTGCAATAACAGTAGCCTGAGCATTACGGTAGCCATATTGCTCGCCCAGTTGCAAAGCCTGGTCCCATGCGCCTGTTGCTGCTTCAAGTAAGTAACTTGGGCAATATTTTGGGTCAATACCACAAGGCTTAATTTCAATATTCTCAAAAGCATTAGGCTCGGCGTTATAGGCTGCCAAACGGTGGTTACGCATTACGCGTAGCATGTGTTTCTTATTTCTCTCATAACCGGCAAACGGCCCTAAAACCGAGGCCATTTCAGCCGATGTTTTGTAAGATATACCGGTCATGATTGCAGAGAGTGCTCCACCCCATGCACGTGCCTTATCGCTATCATAAGGAATACCCGAAACCATTAGTACCGAACCGAGGTTGGCATAACCCAAACCAAGCGTTCTAAACTCATATGATAGCTGCGCCACCTCTTTAGAAGGGAATTGCGCCATTAAAACCGAAATCTCAAGCACTACAGTCCAAATACGGCTCATGTGCTCAAACCCTTTTACATTAAACTCAAGCGTTTTGTCGTTAAAGAATTTGCGCAGGTTAAACGATGCCAGGTTGCAGGCGGTGTTATCCAAAAACATATACTCGCTGCAAGGGTTGCTGGCGCGTATAGGGCCGTCCTCAGGGCAGGTATGCCATTCATTAATTGTGCTGTCAAACTGTATGCCCGGGTCAGCACAACGCCATGCTGCTTTTGCAATTTTATCCCACAACTCAGTCGATGGAATCGTTTTCATTACGCGTTTATCGCTACGGCCAATTAACTCCCAGTTTTCGCCTTTCTCTAATTTGTGGAAGAAAGAGTTAGGGATACGAACCGAGTTGTTCGAGTTTTGTCCTGCAATAGTTCTGTAAGCCTCACCTTCATAGTGCGAGTCATATCCGGCAGCAATCAAAGCAGCAGCCTTGTCTTCCTCCTTCATTTTCCACTCAATAAAGTCAACTACCTCAGGGTGGTCAAGGTCAAGGCAAACCATTTTGGCTGCACGACGTGTTGTTCCACCGCTCTTAATAGCACCGGCAGCTGCATCACCTATTTTCAAAAAACTCATTAAGCCCGATGAAGTTCCACCACCCGAAAGCTTCTCACCTTCGCCGCGAATGTTAGAGAAGTTAGTCCCTACACCAGAGCCGTATTTAAATATTCTTGCCTCACGTATCCAAAGATCCATGATGCCACCTCCGTTCACTAAATCGTCATCTACAGATAATATAAAACAAGCATGGGGTTGAGGTCTCTCATAGGCAGAAGTTGATTGTTCTAAAACTCCGGTGTCCGGATTTACAAAATAATGTCCCTGTGGTTTGCCGGTAATGCCGTAAGATGAAAACAGCCCGGTATTAAACCATTGCGGCGAGTTAGGCGCAGCCATCTGGTCTAACAATGAGTAAACCAACTCATCGTAAAATACATCAGCATCTTTTTTGCTGGCAAAATATCCATAGCGTTCGCCCCAGCTTCTCCAGCAGTCGGCCAATCGGTGCGTAACCTGTTTTATTGATCGCTCGCCACCTATGCTGCCATCGGCTTGTGGCACACCCGCGCGTCTAAAGTATTTTTGGGCAAGAATATCAGTGGCTACCTGGCTCCAGCCTTTAGGCACCTCAACGTTGTGCATTTCAAACACAGCGTCGCCTGCCGGGTTGCGAATCACCGATGAGCGAAGCTCATATTCAAAAAGGTCAAAAGCCTTAACTCCGTCCTTGGTGTAGAGGCGGTCGACCTTTAATCCTTTCTTCTCATTTTTTCTTGCCATAATGTATGTTTGTAGGGTGTTTTTTAAATCGTGCCGGATATACTGCCGATGTTGTAGGCGAATTTATTCTTGTTAAAAAAATATACCATCCTATTTTATCAACAGAAAATGTGAAAAGGAGTTTGGTTCTTTTTGTAACAGAGGCTGGAGGCTATTTCGTTGTGTGGAAAAATGTTTTTCCGTTTTTATTAGCGTAAATTTCGGAAATTTTTCCCTGTTTTTTTGTCTGATTTAGTAGTCGTGTATTTTAATGCCCACAATGCTCTAAAAGCCATATTATATAACACATGAAGGAATTAATGGTTTATACAAAAATTGTTAGTAGCCCCGGCCCTAAATTGGCCGTGCTTATTGACCCCGATAAGCAAAGCCCCGGTTCATTAACCCAACTCATTCAACTTGCAGTTAATTGTAAAGTCGATTTCTTTTTCATTGGCGGAAGTCTGCTGTTAGAAAAGAACTTTGAAGCCACTATCGAAGCCATAAAATCGCATTGCAGCATACCGGTAATAATTTTTCCCGGTAGCAATTACCAACTAAGTAGTAAGGCCGATGCAGTTTTGTTTTTGAGCCTTATCTCCGGCCGTAATCCCGATTATTTAATTGGTCAGCAAGTAGTGGCTGCACCTACCATAAAAAAGATGGACTTAGAGGCCATACCCACCGGCTATATTTTAATTGATGGCGGCCGTACTTCTTCCACATCTTATATTACACAAACAATGCCTATTCCGCACAATAAAATTGACTTGGCTATTGCCACCGCACAAGCGGGCGAATTGCTGGGTATGAAATTGATTTATTTGGAGGCGGGAAGCGGCGCAAAAAATTCAGTAAGTGCTGAAATGATAAAGACGGTAAAACGAAATATTTCCGTTCCTTTAATTGTCGGCGGCGGCATTCGCACATCCGAGCAGGCCGAGGAAATTTGTAAAGCCGGCGCCGATATATTAGTAATAGGAAATGCGCTTGAAGAAACGCCCGGTTTATTGATGGAAATTTCGTTAGCCGTGCATAGCGCCAATAAAGAAAAGAGATGAAAGGAGTAGTCATAAAATCTACAGGTAGTTGGTACGATGTAAAAGCTGAAAATGGCGAACTGATTAAGTGTCGTTTAAAAGGCCTGTTCAGGTTAGATGAAAGCAAAGATTCTAACCCCATTGCAGTTGGCGACAACGTAACTATCGAGCGAACCGAGGGCGACGATACCTGGATGATTGAATATAGAGAGGAGAGAAGAAACTACATTGTCCGCGTTTCGCCAAAACACAAAGGTGCTCGCCAGATTATCGCCTCTAATATTGATCAGGCCCTTTTAATAGTAACCATGGCCAACCCCCGCACATCTACTGGCTTTATCGACCGTTTTTTGGTAACCGCCGAGGCCTACCACATTCCTACCATCCTTGTTTTTAATAAGCAGGATATGCTGGATGGCAAGGCTGCCAAGAAACAAGAGTTCGTAGCTGATATTTACAAGAAGATTGGGTATAAAACCCTATTCGTTTCGGCGCTGCAACCCGAAACTTTAAAGTCGGTAAAAACCGCTCTTAAAAACAAGACCTCGCTCATAGCAGGCCATTCGGGGGTAGGTAAATCAACGCTGCTCAATGCACTTCAGCCTAATCTTAATTTAAAGACTGAAGAGATATCAAAAATGCATGCCAAAGGCATGCACACCACCACCTTTGCCGAAATGCATTTTTTAGATTTTGGAGGTAGCGTAATTGATACCCCGGGCGTTAAAGAGTTTGGCATCCTCGATTTTAAAACCGAAGAGATATCGCACTATTTTGTCGAAATGCGCGCCCTCCTTAATAACTGCAAATTCAACAACTGTATGCACGAAAACGAACCCGGCTGCGCCGTGCGCCAGGCCTATTACGACGGCAAAATATCGGAGGAGCGCTACGTTAACTACCTTAGCATTTTAACCGATTACCGCGCCAACTATAAACATTGGGAATAAAGCACACAAATATTTTTTGTATTCTTAGTGGCCTTTGTGCTAACCTTAGTGAACTTTGTGGTTAAATGTATTTCGTATTCTATGAGAATTATAATACAACGCGTTTCCGAAGCATCCGTAACCATTAATGGGGCGGTAAAATCCTCCATCAAAAAAGGCTATTTGGTGCTTGCAGGTTTTGAAGACGCCGACACTCCCGAAGACATCGAATGGACCGCCAACAAACTAGTCAACCTCCGCATTTTTGATGATGAGAACGACCAGATGAATTTATCCATCAAAGACGTCGGCGGCGACATTATTATAGTATCTCAATTCACGCTTCATGCGCTAACGAGAAAAGGAAACCGCCCCTCATTTATTAAAGCCGCCAAACCGGACATTGCAATACCGCTTTACGAAAAATTTGTGCAGCAGGTAAGCGCGGTTTTGGGTAAGCCAGTGGGCACAGGCGAGTTTGGTGCCGATATGCAAGTGGCCTTAATTAACGATGGCCCTGTTACCATTCAAATCGACTCAAAAAATCCAAACACCTGATTATGTATATCCCCAAATACTACGAAGAGAAGGATTGGAGCGAGATAGAACAACTCATAAAAGAGTTTGGCTTTGCAACCTTAATCAGCATACTAAACCACGAGCCCATTGCCGCACATATTCCCTTGGAATTATCAAAAAACGAAGCGGAAGAATGGATACTGTCTGGGCATGTTTCGAGGGCAAACCAGATATGGAAAAGCTTTGAACCGGGTAAAGATGTGCTGGCCATTTTTATGGGCCCGCATACATATGTATCGCCTACCTGGTACAATCATAAAAATGTGCCCACCTGGAACTATAAGGCCGTTCATGTTTATGGAAAGATTAGAGTTTTAGAAGGAGAGGAGCTAAAGAATGGCCTTCGCAATATGATGGCGCGTTATGAAAACCTGCACGCTGAGCATCCCATGAAAATGGAAGACATTCCTCACCAATTACTCGAAAAAGATTTTAATGGCCTCGTAGCCTTCCAAATTAAAATTGAGCGCATTGAAGCCGCCAGCAAACTAAGCCAAAACCGCGATGCCGAAAGCTACAAGGGTGTAATTGACCACTTGAAGAAATCTGAAGCCTACGACTCAAAAAGGATAGCAGAAGAAATGGAGAAAAGAAAAAAATAAAGCACAAGCTATGACAATAGAAGAGGCACAAAAAACGGTAGATACCTGGATTACAACCACCGGTGTTCGCTATTTTAACGAACTAACCAACATGGCCATGCTTACCGAAGAAGTAGGCGAAGTAGCCCGCATCATCGCCCGCAAATACGGTGAGCAAAGCTTTAAAGAAAGCGACAAAGGCAAAGAATTAAGTGATGAATTAGCCGATGTGCTTTTCGTATTAATATGCATTGCCAACCAAACCGGCGTAAACCTTACCGATGCCTTGCAAAAGAATTTAGATAAGAAAACGAAGCGAGATGGGGATAGGCATAAGAATAATGAGAGGCTTAACGGATAATAGTTAAGTGTGCTTATTTGCAATATTGTCTGACTAATGCTGAAGCTCCACTACAACTCAATGAATCGGCTTTGCGGGCATCACTACATGCTTGATTATCATTGCCAAGTTGATGTTCAAATACACCACGCAAATAATATAGCTTTCCGCTAAACGGGCGAAAGACAATTCCTGTATCTATTGTCGCTATTGCAAGTTTGTATTTATTTTGATAGCCGTAAACCCTTGCGAGATTAGCAAAATTAAGGGAGGTATATGGTTTTAAGTTCCTTGCTTTACGATAGTGTTGCAATGCTTGGTTTGTATCCTTCAAATTTATCCATGCTAAACCAAGATATTGCTCACTGAATTCAGCACTTTCAGGTTCCATGCTAGCTAAACTGTCTGCAAGTAAAATCACTTTTTTGTAATCTTTTTGATCATAACACCAATCCATTTTACGAATCAAAATTGCTGCTGGTCTGGTTAATCTGCCTAACCGTGCATTAAGCGCTGATTCATCAAAATAATATGACTTTGATCTGCCGGATTTCATCCCATTAGAAAGTGGACTATCTTCAAATGTTACCTGTACTCCTTTATATTTGTTAACGTAATTATCAGCAGCTAGTAAGCTATCAACCACCATTCCACAAATAATACCAAGGTTGGGATTTTCTGGCTTTACAATTTTACTATTCACTATTACAATGTTAAGCCCATTCGGTGTATTGGGTAAGCCCTCAATCCTTGTACCACTAGCTCTATACTCGTTGCTCAGGTGCCCTAGAAGGTTATTTTCATCCGCCGAAAGCTTGGGAGGTATTTTAAAATGGCATGAGCTCGTGCATAACAGAAGTATGGAAATTACTGACAGGTACCTAATTGACATGGCATTTATTATCATCCGAAAATATAAATTCAAATGAAAAAATGTAATACAAGTAACAGACGAAAATGTATTAACTCACCGGATTCAATGTAATACTGAAAATCTTATACGAACCCATATCACGCCCGTAATAAAATTTATCTAGTGCCTCATACATATTCTTAGCCCTAAAATACGAGGTATGCAGTTTGTTCTCACCCACCTTTATCCATTGTATGGTAAGGCTGCTTTCACGGTGGTAATGCTCGCTAATGTATTCGAGCATCTTTTTTAAAGCATCTACTTTATCAGTACCAGTTTCGGTATGAAAAAGAAACGACTGGTCGTGCTTAGGGTTAACCGTAACCAGATCAAGCCGTACCGTTTCATTCTTCTGCTTATAATTAAAAATAAGATTTTGAGCATCGATACCGAGGCGGTCTGCTATATCTTTTTGGTAGCGCGCAAGCTCTACATTTTGGTCCTGACGGGTCATATCCATTTTAGTAAATTGAAGAAAGCCGAAAAACAAACAACAGTATTTAAACGCTATTGTTCCCTTTCCGGCATATTCAATCTAGCTTATTTTTTCTGCTATACTATCTACAATACCATATTCAAGTGCTTCCTTGGCATTCATCCAATGATCACGATCAAAATCTTTCAATACCTGCTCGTAAGTTTTACCGCAGTTTTTAGCCAGTATATCAGCACTTATTTCTTTAATCTTCTGAATCTCCGCTGCCGTAATTTCAATATCAGTTGCCTGGCCGTACATACCGCCCAAACTTGGCTGGTGTATCATTACCCTGCCGTTAGGCCAAATCTGCCTTTTACCTTTGGTGCCACCGCTTAATAGTATAGAACCCATCGATGCTGCAAGCCCCATGCAAATTGTATGCACTGGCGATGAAATCATCTTCATGGCATCGTAAATAACCATGCCGCTGGTAACTACCCCACCCGGGCTATTGATGTAAAAGAAAATGTCTTTGCCTGGATCTGCTGCCTCTAAAAACAGCAGGCGGTTTACAATCTTTTCGGCAGAGTCGTCATGCACCGGCCCCCATAAAAACACTTTGCGCTGCTCTAAAAACTTGTTGTCGAAGCGCATCATGCCGCCCGCAAATTTTTCCATTAACTTATCTGGCTCTACGTTCGGTAGTTCTGGTTTTTCGGGTTCTTCTTGTCTTATGTTCATGTTCGTTTTTGTTGTGTTGACGAGTTCAAAAATAGAATATTTTAGAAGTTGAGATAATCTGATTTAATCATTCTGCTTTTTAAAGTCTTTCTACTTATTATTTTTACTTCAAATTCTTGAAATGAGCACCGAAACACCTGTACCCGGAAATCAACCAACCGAGCCGGTTCAACCGCCCAAAAAGAGCACACCTTATTGGTGGATTGGTGGCGGTGTTATTTTGTTCGCCGCAGTAGCAATTTTCTTCTTTAACAGAAGTACAGATAAAATTGTTCCCGAACAGCCAAAAAAGCCCGAACCGGCCTTCCATCGCGATGAACCTACTGAAAAACAGATTTTCCAGGAAGATTATAAGACAAAAGTGAGAGAAATGTTGGATAGTGGTAAAACGCCGATGGAGATTTCGAAAGAAACCAAAATTAGGATAGACGAGGTTCGAAAGATTAAGAAGGACTATAAGCAAGAGAAGGCATCAAAAGAAAAGGCAAAATAATTTAGCTTGCGCCAATCACGGTTTACCAAAAATTAGCAATTACCTCATAGTACCCTTTTAATGTGGAAAAATCATCCTCATTAACCCGTTTCTTCTTTTGATTTTAGCGGTGCTTTATGTCACTATTCTCATTGTTCGATAATTTAACGCAAACCAAACCTAAGCCGGCTCAGGAAATTCCTTTACAGCAGGAGTTCGAAATTTCGGTGAATGGTGAAAACATTCCCGTGCGCATTCTTTACGAATCGAGGTTTAATAACCGCGTATCGGTTAATAAAAACGGCATCATTATTCGCATTGCAGGCCGTCAGCATAAAGATGAACAGCGCAAGCAAATTGAATCTTTGCTAAAATGGGCCAAAGATAAACTTGGCGATAAGCCTGAGCTTCTTGATAGTTTGCAACAGCGGGTTTATGTAAACGGCGAAATTTTAAAGGTAGGGGCCTATGAGTTTGTCATTTCTGTTTTTCACGATGACAAGCCCAAGTCAACAGCCAAAATATTTAAAAACAACATTGTTTTATCTATTGCACGTGGCCTCACCAAAGAGGCTGAAGCTGATGCCGCATCCTACCTGGTTGCAAAATGTTTGTGCAAGTTCTTTTTGCCCATCATGACCGCGCGCTTACACGAGTTGAACAACAACTACTTCAAAAAGCCGCTCAACAGTGTCAAAATGAAATATGCTACCAGCTTTTGGGGGCATTGTTCCCGCGGTGGCCATATTGTTGTATCTGTCCGGCTTATGTTTGCTCCGGCCCGAACCATCGATTATGTATTAATACATGAACTGGCCCATTTAGTGCATCACGATCACTCATCCCGCTTCTGGAAAGTGGTTGAACAGGTAATGCCCGACTATCAAATACACGAGAAGTATTTGAAGGATAATCATCTTAAATATTACCTATAAGTGGGGTTCCTGAAAATTTACGTAGTTTCACCACCCGAAATTTAAGACCAGAGTAGTGGGGAAGCCTAAAAATGTAATTTTAATTGTAGCCGATAGCCTTCGCTTTGACTCTGCTTACCAGCACGGCGGGCCCCAAGTTCCGTATCTTGAGCAAAATGCCACTCAATTTACCAATGCCCGCTCCACCGGCTGCTGGACTTTGCCTGCTACCAGTTCAATGTTTACCGGCATGTTGCCCCATCAACACGGCGCAACCTCGCAAAGCCGGTGGTTAAAAGACGAAATTCCCTCTCTTCCCGATAAATTAAAAACCGTAGGGTACCATACTGTGCAGGTTTCGGCCAATATTGTTACTACCGATATTTTTAATGTAAGCAAGGGTTTTGATGAAGTGCACCGCACCTGGGATTTTACCAAATCAAAACATCAGTGGCTTTTGCGCCTTGCCTTGGCAGCCAATCGGCCGCGAATAAGGAAAATGGTGTTGAAGCCCAACGACCAGGTTTTCGAAAAAATAAGCGAAGACATAAGACAAGGCATAATTTGGGCACAAAAAACATCGCACGAGTCGTTCGATAAGGCACGGGAAATAATTGCCGCGCAAAACGCCAAAGGCCAGGGCGTGTTTATGTTTATTAATTTGATGGAGTCTCATTATCCTTATCACATTGCCGATAAATTCAAGTTAATGAACCGCTCGCTATCGGGCAAAATTCATGAGTGGCACATTCTCTATCACTTGTTGTCTCAAACGTTTTTAAAGAGAGAAAAACCAGCCCTTACCCAACACGATCTTAACCTGATGCACGAAAAGCAACGGCTTGCGTGGAAGTTGATAAAGGATGAGATAGATGCCTTTTGTAAAGAAATGCACGATGGTCAGGATAACCTCGTAATTTTCTGCTCAGACCATGGCGAAAACTTTGGCGATCAGGGTTGGCAGTACCATTTTAGCAACGTAACCGACGGTGGCAACAGGGTACCTTTGTTTTGGTTAGATCATGAGCACGGTAAGGCAGAAACAAAAAAATACAATGTTGGCGCACGCTTTATGTACCACGATATTTTGCGTAGTTGCGGGGTAGAAGTCGAAGACGGAACGCTGATGAAAGAAACAGAGAGTAATTTACCCGTGTTGCAAAGCTATTGGTACGATAATGAAGGTAGAACCCTTCCCCAATTCAAATACAACCAAATGGCTTTTATTGAAGGCGATAAGCGCTTTGTGCTGCGCGCCGGAGAATGGATGTATGCACCGGTTGGCGAAATCGACAGGGAACCTTCGTTCGAGTATGTTCAAAAAGAGTTTAACCCGCTTGAAGAACTCTCCTTAACACCCGAAAGGAAAAAATATCTTGAACAATCAATTAAAGATTTTTCCGTTTTCTCTGATAAAATCATGAATAAAGGCAAGTAGCCGCCCGAATGATAATAATCAACCCGCAGTTCAATGAATATTGAGGAACTTCGCACTTATTGTCTTTCAAAAAAAGGGGTAATCGAAGATTTACCTTTTGGGCCCGAAACACTGGTTTTTAAAGTAATGGATAAGCTTTTTGTGCTTACAAGCTTGACTTTTCAACCTTTTAGAGCTAACTTGAAGATGGATCCTGAGTTGGTAGGCGAATACAGGGATAAATTTGTAGACGTTCAACCGGGCTACCACATGAATAAAAAACACTGGAACACCGTTTATATGGATAACGGAACAATTCCACGTAAAGAGTTGTTATGGATGATAGATCACTCCTACGAACAAGTTGTAAAGGGGCTTTCAAAAAAAATGCAAGAAGAACTTAACCGCCTTAAATAAAAGTATATGTCCTTTTTCCCGATAATTCTCGTTTTGTTTTGCTACTTCCTGCACAAATTGTGCACCGAAAAAGGAATATCTCCCTGGGGTTATGTAAGTGGTTTTGTAAGTGGCTTTTTGGTCATTCTATTGATTGCATATGCGGGCTGCGTATATTTTTACGGCCCCAACGTATTGCACGACCCTGAAGCACAGAAGAAGATTGAATCAATGACCCCATTTGCCATGATGTTTCAATTCCTCCTCTTCATTTTATTCCGTAGAAAAATCGAAAATATCCCCGATTACCATGATGAAGATGATGATAACACACCTACCGATGGTGGCAAAAAAGACCTCTCTTATTTCAGGTAAACCTGTTTTCTAACCTCGGCCTGCTTATCCTTTTTATCTTGCAATCTATATGCTTGACTTTATTATTGTAGGGCAAGGCATTGCCGGCAGTATGCTATCGTGGTTCTTAATGAAAGAGGGCCAACAGGTGCTGCTCATCGATCAGTTTAATGGTTCTTCAGCAACCCACGTAGCCTCCGGCATCACTAACCCCATAACCGGCCGAAAATTTGTAAAAACCTGGCTGGCAGATGAACTCATTCCTTTTTCATCTGCTACATTTCACCAGTTTGAAGAGCTTTTTCATGAGCCGTTACTTTATCCGCTGCCCATCATTAAACTATTCGATTCTATAAAAACGCAAAACGATTGGAGTGCGCGCTGTGCCTCACCAGGCTATGTTCAATATCTTAAAAATGAAGCGGTGGTTTATCTTGACCCTGAAAAGGTAAAGAATGATTTTGGTGGATTCGAAATAAACGGCGGCTGCAAACTAGAAGTATCCAAATTTTTAACCCTTTACCGAAACCTGTTAAAGGGAAAGGAAGTGTTGTTAGACGAGAAATTCAGTTTTCCTGACTTAGAGGTTAGTGACACGTCCATTGCTTATAAGGGGCAAAAAGCCAAACGCATTATTTTTTGTGAAGGCGCGGGCGCCATTGAAAACCCCTACTTTAAATTTCTTCCCTTTCAGTTAGCAAAAGGCGAATGCCTGATACTAAAAATTGAAGATTTTTACGCTGATAGGGTCATTAATGGCGAAGTGTTTATTATGCCAACTACTGCTAAAGATGAATACTACATTGGCTCAACCCACGAGTGGACTTTTGATGACGATCAGCCCAGCGAAAAAGGGAAAAACGAATTGCTGGGCAATCTTTCCACTGTGTTAAAGGCCCCATATCAAATTGTCGCTCATAAAGCAGCTATCCGGCCAACAGTTAAAGACCGCAGGCCATTTATAGGCTTTAATCCCCAATACAAAAACGTGGGCATATTTAATGGCATGGGCACCAAGGGCATTTCTCTGGCACCATACTTCGCCAATAATTTTGTCAGTCATTTAGTACATAACACGCCTTTGATGGAGGAGGTCGATATTAAAAGGATTTTGAGGTAATACAATTTGCTTAAATAAACCCTGGTGGCCCAGGTGCCTTAGTGGTAAATTTCTCAAACTTATTTCATTCTTAAATTCTCTTTACGTTCTTTTGTTTCATCCTGCCTGATGCGGGAACGCTTACATTTTTAATTATGGTTAAAGCAACAGTCAACAAAAAAGCAGAATTCACGATTGATAAAAATTCAATCAACGGTAAGGATATTGAGTGGGACCTAATTGAGTTTCGCGAAAACACCTTTCACATTATTAAGGATAACAAAGGCTACACAGCCATGCTCGTTAGCTTTAATGCCGAGGAGAAAACCATGGTTATAAATGTTAATGGCAACGACTACGAGATTTCTATAAAGGACAAAAACGATTTACTGTTACAGCAATTGGGTATAGCCGCCAAATCATCTTCGGTCGTAAAACACATCAAAGCCCCAATGCCCGGCCTTATCATCAACGTATCGGTTACCGAAGGCCAGGAGGTAAAAAAAGGCGATACCCTGCTCATTCTCGAAGCCATGAAAATGGAAAACGTCATCAAATCTCCCCGCGATGGCAAAGTGAAAAAAGTGAACGTTCAATTAAAAAATGCAGTAGAGAAAGGCCAGGTAATGCTGGAGTTTGAATAGTTACCCTTAAGCAAACGCCACTGCCGAATTAAACTCCTGCTTAGCAAGCGATGCATCGCTTTGCGAAGCTGCCTCTTCCGTCTTAAACTGAACAGCCAGGAAGTTCGACAAATAATCAATCTGCTTTTCCGCATTCATCCGGTCAAAAAATATCTTCCCTGTTCGCCGTATTAAAAAATCATTCAGGTAATAAACCATTTCATTTTCTATACTGTAAAGCAGTTCGGCAGCTTCAAACAATTTTTCGGGGTCGGCAATTTTTGGGCGTAACGTTTTCACCTGCTCAATTATATGTGCGGTGTTGGTTCCATAGCGGTAAAACCACTCGTTTATTTTAACTGCTGGTATGTTCTCCTGTCCACCTTCTGCAATCAGTTTTTCATGCGCCTTTTCAAATGCCGTTTCATCATGAAACTCACCACCGCTTAACCGGTAACTCTTAGTCCTGCAGCTTTTGTATTTTTTACCCGATTGCTTGGCCACTAGGTCAACAATCTTCTCTGCCATCAAACGATAACCGGTCAGCTTCCCACCGGCAATTGAAAGCAAACCTGATGGAGAAACCAGTATTTCATCCTTCCTCGAAAGTTCAGAAGCCGACTTCCCTTCTTCAAATATTAATGGTCTTAATCCTGCCCAGGTAGATACAATATCACCCATTCCCAGCCCCACGGTCGGAAACATTTTATTAATTGCATTGAGCAGGTAAGTAGCATCTTCCTTAGTGCAATGTGGGGTGTTCAAATCCTGGCTGTAAATAGTATCGGTGGTGCCAACGTAAGTTATGTTGTTACGTGGTATAGCAAATATCATCCGGCCATCGCCCACATCAAAATAGGCTGCCTGTTGCAACGGTAGTTTTTCATATGGAAAAACAAGGTGTACACCCTTGGTAAGTTGCAGCCTTTTACCTTTTAACGAGTTATCTTCTTTCCGCAATAAATCAACCCAGGGGCCGCATGCATTTACAACAGCGTTGGCCTTAATGTCAAAAGTCTGGTTAGTGATTTTATCAAGAACCGATGCACCTGTTATCTGCTTTTTATCATTGTAAACAAAACTCTTGCACTCGGCGTAATTCAGCAAGGTAGCCCCTTTGGCAAAAGCCCCTTTCGCCAACTCAATCACCAATCTCGAGTCATCGGTTCTGTATTCAAAATATAACCCGCCACCATGCAATCCTTCTGAGCGAAGTAAAGGTTCCGCTTTTAGTGTTTCATGCTTATTCAGCATTTTACGCCGCTCGTCCTTTTTAACCCCCGCAAGGATATCATAAACCATCAGGCCAATAGAAGTGGAAAATGACCCCAACGAGCCCTCCTCTACAATCGGCAATAACATTTTTTCGGGTATTACAATATGTCGCGCATTGCGATGAACAACCGCCCGTTCACTACCCACATCATGCACCAGTTTAATTTCAAATTGCTTAAGGTAGCGCAACCCACCATGAATTAGTTTTGTTGAGCGCGAACTGGTGCCCGATGCAAAATCATTTTTTTCAATCAGTGCCACGCTCATTCCCCTAAGGGCAGCATCTATCGCAATTCCGCATCCGGTAATCCCGCCACCAATAACCAACAAATCAAATTGCTGGCCGGCCATTTTAGCCGTATAATCATTTCGGTGCAGGTTCGAGAAACTCATGGGTGCGCAAATTTGCAATAATTAGTTTTACAGCCCTTGGTTTTCGGGAAGGTTTGATGATGAGTTCCCTTTTTTCTTCGGTACAAACATAGGTATACCGGCTGCTTTCAGAGTGTTGTATTCCGCAGCAACAGACCTTATCCGGTGAAATCCGTTTCGCTTTAGCAAAGATGCCGCTGTAATTGCCTCAGCAGCGGTATTGCCATAAAGGTAGTACAACTCTGCAGTATCCATCTCAATCAACAGTGGTTCAAGGTCAATCAGGGTAATGTTTTCGGCATCTTCTACATGCCCTTTTTCATAATCCTCCCGGTCTCTCAGGTCAATCAGGTAAAACTCATCAAATTGGTAGTCCAGGGCAAATTCATCGGCGTCTATGCTAATCAGCAAATCAAACCTATTAGCCTCCTTTTGCCATGCTTCAAAACCATCGGCCAGGTAACCCGTAACATTGCTCATCCCCGAGCCTTTTATGGCCTTAAGAATAGAAGCAATCTCCGCTTCTTCAGCTATTACCAATACTTTCAATTCAGGGCTTATCAGTTCTTGCAAGCTGTCAACAAATCCCTCGCCAAACGGAATCGAAACCGACCCCTCAATAAAACCTTCGGCAAAAACCTCAGGCTTTCTGGTGTCAACAAGGGCATAGCCACTCAAATCAAGGGCCTTAAACTCAGCCAATTCAAATTTCTGCATACAAAAAAATTGAGGCGCGAAGTTATAGCATTTCGCCATTCAAAATAACCCTATTAGCATCTTTTGCCAATACAGATAACGGTGGCGCCAATAGGGCAGTTATGATTAACTTGAAAAAGCAGTGGGATGATTATTCTTTTTCTGAGGCGAAAAACTTGTCAATGGCATTTACAATGTCATCAAGCTTTTGATAATTCACCGTGTAGAAAATAAACTTGCCATTGCGCTCGGCGTTTACCAGCTTTTCATCTCTTAAAATGCGTAAGTGCTGTGAGGCCACAGACTGTTCCATTTTAAGTGCTTTATAAATTTTATTTACGTTTATTCTCTTGTTTTGATCAATGAAACCTATCAGCCTTAGCCTGATGGGATGGGTTAACGCCCTCATAACAGATGAGGCAGCATCCAGGTTTTTATTATTTACAAGTTTGTTAGCAGCGCCACTCATAATTCAAATAATTAATCGCTATATAAAAATAATTTAAAAAAATCGTCTCACGAAAACAAAGCGGGTCATTAACAAGTATCCTCCAAAACCCTTAGTTCAGAAATATTTAGGCAAGGTCATTGATCAAAATTGATAAATCCCCTATCCGGGATTTATTTACTGAATAATGAATGAACTTTCCATTTCTGGAAGTTTCAACTATACCCGCTTTACGAAGAATTGCAAGGTGTTGAGATGCAACCGATTGCTCAACGCGAAGCTTTACGTAAATCTCAGTAACTGTCATTTTCTTTTGCTCCTCAAGCAGCACAATAATTTCTTTTCTCAGGGGGTGATTTACGGCCCTTATATTTAGCAAAGCTTTTCTAAGCTTACTATATTCAAGTCGTATTTCTTCTTTACCGTTCTCTTTAGTAATTACAAGTGCTTCTTTTGCTGCCTTCAATGCCATACTAGGGGGTATTTAAACGCTAAAAATGGCTATTATTATCTTTTATGCCAACAAGCCAGATGTGTTTTTACACAATTTAACAAAAGCATAAAATAGGGCTAAGTTTTAGCCCCGAACTCCTTTAGATAATTGGGTTCAAAATAGGCGATATCTTCAAATGCTTCTTCTACAGCTTTTGCCTCTGAAAAGGGGACCAAAAACCGTGCATCGCAATTAACTCCGTCTATAAAATGCACGGGTGGCGATATAAGTATTTGCTTACATTTTTCCGCGCCGCTGCCAAAAACAAATAATCTGTTTAAATGTTCAATTTCGCTTTTAAAAGTGTCGTTAACGGTTACCGCACGTGTTGAAATGATTTCCTCAAAACGCGAATTAAAAATTGCTGTATAAATATCCATCCTTCTGGCATCAAGTGCCGGCATATAATAAGCTTGTGGGTCATTGGTCTTTTTAATCACCGCACCGGCCATTGATAGTAGGGTAGATACCGCAATAAGCGGTTTCCGGGCCCCATAACATAAACCTTTGGCTACCGAAGTACCTATTCTTAAGCCCGTATATGAACCCGGTCCTGCGCTTACCGCTATCGCATCAAGGTTCGCAAAGGCAACCCCGTTTTTTTGCATTAAATCCGCTATAAAAACGGTGAGTACCCGGGCGTGCGAGTTGCCCTGCTCATCCTCTCTGTAATCAATCAACGCTCCATCCTTTGCCAGGCAAACTGAGCAAATTGTCGATGAGGTTTCAATATTTAATATCAGCGGCATGTTCGGTCACTAAAATTCTATCTCTTTCTCCATCACCTCAGTACCTCGTTTTATCGTCACTTTGGTTTTATCACCCTTGTTAAACTGGGCTAACGCTTTCATATAGGTACCCATTTCAGTTACCTTAACATCGCCCAACTTTAAAACAATATCTCCTGATTTCAACCCCGCTTTTGCCGCCGGGCGGTCATCTTTAACGGCGTCTATGCGCATTCCCTCGCCATCAAAAGTATAATCGGGTATAACACCTAAGGTTACTTTAAATTTAGGGGCACTATCTACATTATCATCTTTGGTTTTGGTAAAGGCCAGTTTGCCTTTATCATTTAATTCGCCAATAAGCGCCATGGTATAATTTACTACATCAATCATGCCGGCGTAATTAATTTTGTCTTCTGTATCGCTGGGTTTATGGTAATCTTTATGTTGCCCGCTAAATAGAAATACCACCGGTATATTTTGCAGGTAAAACGAAGTATGGTCACTTGGCCCTAAACCCGATTCAGTAGTTTTAATATGTAAAGGGGTTTTTAGTTTGTCCAGTATCTCCTTAAACGTAGGCGAAGTCCCCACACCGTTAACCGTTAGTGTATGTGTATTCGAATCAACCCTTCCAACCATATCCAGGTTTATCATGTAATTTATTTTATCAGCCGCCACGGTAGGGTGCTGCATATACCATTTCGAACCATAAAGGCCCAGCTCCTCACCGCTAAAAGCAATAAATACATAATTATTGTTTTTATAAGCAGATGCCTTTAGTAATTGGGCAAGATCAAGCATTGCCGCCACTCCACTGGCATTATCATCCGCGCCATGGTGCACTGCCGGTGGCCCCACATAAGTCGAATGCTTCGCGTCACCCATACCCAGGTGGTCATAATGGGCCCCAATTACTACTGTGTTAGCAGCATGGTTGTCAATAAAAGCCACAACATTATTACCACTTACATGCGTTTTAACACTATCAACAATAGGGTCGTACGAAAAATGCTGAAGATATTTTTCAGCTATGAATTTACCTTCCGCATTAGGTATTCCGGCTTTCTTAAAAGTTTCAATAATATAACTAGCCGCCCTTTCTTCATCCGGTGTACCGGTCGCGCGCCCATGCAGAGTATCCGAAGCCAGGAACGAAATATGGCGTTTTAAATTATCCGCCGTTTGGGCATTAACTGCATTAATTGCTAGGCTAAACGCAGCAAATACAAGTAAAACCCTGCTTATGTTTTTGATTTTCATTTTACCATGCTTTATAAATCCTGGTGCTTTGATGCTGCAAACCTAAATTTAATCTTACACTTCTTAAGCGCTCCGGGGTAAAAGGTGACACTATGGTGACAAAAGGATTTAGCTATTATAAATAAACTTCCACGGTTTAGCCTCTTCAAGTTCATAAGCCAACTCCAACAAAAGTTTATCTTGCCCATAAGGTGCGCTAAAATGCGCTCCTATTGGCAAACCCTCGCCTGAAGTCCCCAGGGGAAGAGAAATGCCCGGCGAACCTGTTACATTCTGCAAACCCATAAACGGTGCAAACGCAACAGCCCGGTTCGATATTTCATCCCAATTTAAGTCAATAGAAAAATGGCCAATTTTAGGCACTGCATGCGCCAATACCGGGGTCATGATAATATCGTATTTGCCAAAAAGGCTTTCGGCTTGCGCTCCTATTCTCTTGAGCGTTTTAAGGTGCTGGCGCATGCTAAAAAAATTGCTTTTAAACTGCTCGCTTAACCCATTAGTAAATGGCTCAAGCTGCTTCTTATCAATTTTTGCCTGGAACATCAATCCACCAAAATTTTTCAGGGCATAGGCAAATAGGCCATAGTAACTCAAAAAGGGCCCTTTCAATTCATCAATATCGTAAGGAAAAGTTAGCCGCTCCACTTCGTGCCCCATACTGCTCAATAGTTTGGCAGTATTTTCAAGCGTATTGTTGGTGTCTTCATCCGAATGGCCCATTTTCCCCTCAGCAATATTTTCAAAAAAGGCAATCTTCAATTTTCGTTGATTAGGATTTTGAACAAAACCCATTTCAGGCAATTTAGGGTCGCGATAGTGCTTTTCAGCCGCCGAGTAAAAAGCAGCCGTATCTCGCACCGTACGAGTTACCACACCCTGATAAACAATATTAATGGGAAAAAATGCCGACCCTTCCAGGTTTACCAACCTATTTCTGCTGGGCTTTAAGCCAACCAAGCCACAGCATGAAGCCGGTATTCTTATAGAACCGGCTCCATCATTAGCCGAAGCAATTGGCACCACACCACTTGCTACCATCGCAGCTGAACCCGAGGAGGAACCACCTGTCGTATAATCCGTATTCCATGGATTCCGCGTAATTCCCCAATTCGGGTTTTCCGTACTGCAAATCAAGCCAAACTCAGGCATACTGCTTTTACCCAACGAGTTTAAACCGGTTGATAGAAACTGCTCAACAAAAGGTGTATTCTTTTTTGCCTGGCCTGCTTTAAAAGCAAGGGTTCCAAATTGCGTTGGCGCTCCCTTTACATTGTCATTATCCTTAATAAAGCTTGGCACTCCCGCTAAATCCCCGGTACTATTTAACCTCGATTTGCTTCTCGCCGGTTCATACATTTTATACACTATAGCGTTCAAATCGCCATTTACCTTTTCCGCCCTGTTTATAGCAGCTTCGGTAGCTTCAGCAGCCGAAATCTTGCCTGTTTTAATAGCTGCGGCAATTCCAACCGCGTCTAAAGTTCCTAATACATCATTCGTAAATGCACTTACAAGTTTGCTCATGGTTTTCTCTATTTGGGACGCTAAAGTTAAATGAAAGCAGAACAAAATCCAGATACATTTTGGTTAACCATTTTTGTCCCAGCAGGAAAACCAAAGCCTTTGGTTTGATTCTAATTAATTACCGGAAATTGATATTGCCGGCTCTCCCATCTCTACGAGGTTACTATGTGAAACTTAGTTTCCTCGTGGAGAAGGGAGATGCCGAAGGCAGAGGGATGAGGCTGGGAACTGAGGCGAAATCGGGTAATTTCAATTTGGCAGGCAGGCTGTTAAATCATTTCGCACTAGGCCTCGGAGAAAATACAAAGAATGCGCATACCTCAATCTGCCTTTCTCGACTGTTAACTCCGTGTCTCCGTGCGAAATGTATTTAGTAATCGCCCTTTTTTACCAAAATCGGCTCAAAAGCGATGTTTTGAGTCATTAAACCAACCCTTAAAATCAAATTGTCCGTTTCTTAATCATCAGACAATGCTGTTCTGCCCTATTTTGCTTACCTTCGCGCGCTGTTTGGAAGATGGGGTTGGGACTTTTGCCCAAAACCATTCTATCAGATTCATTGTTTACTCGTTTTTATAGTTAAAAAGAATTATGCGCAATCAGAATATCAGGAACATCGCAATCATTGCCCACGTCGATCACGGCAAAACCACTTTAGTTGATAAGATTCTTCACCAGTGCTCTTTGTTTCGCGACAATCAGCAAACAGGCGAATTGATTTTGGATAACAACGACCTTGAAAGAGAACGTGGTATCACCATTTTGGCCAAAAACGTTTCGGTTGAATACAAAGGCATTAAAATCAACATCATCGATACCCCCGGCCACGCCGACTTTGGTGGCGAGGTTGAACGCGTGTTGAACATGGCCGACGGCGTGTTGCTTTTGGTTGATGCATTTGAAGGCGCCATGCCTCAAACCCGTTACGTACTTTCTAAAGCCATTGCTTTAGGTAAAAAGCCCGTATTGGTAATTAATAAAGTAGATAAAGAAAACTGCCGCCCTGACGAAGTGCACGAGTCTGTATTTGATTTGATGTTCCACTTAGGTGGTACTGAAGACCAGCTGAACTTCCCTACCGTTTACGGTTCGGCTAAGCGCGGATGGATGGGTCAGGATTGGAGACATCCGGCTGAAGATGTTACCTTCTTGCTAGATACTATCATCGGCCACGTTCCGGCCCCTGAGGTTATGGAAGGAACCGTGCAAATGCAGATTACTTCTCTTGACTATTCATCTTACTTAGGTCGTGTTGCCATCGGCCGTGTTACCCGCGGTAGCATCAGCAGCGGCGAAAACGTATGCCTCGTTAAACGCGATGGTAGTGTTGTAAAGAGTAAAGTGAAAGAGCTTTATGTGTTTAGCGGCTTAGGCAAAATCAAAGTGCAGAAGGTTGAATGCGGCGATATTTGTGCGGTTATGGGTGTTGAAGGTTTCGATATTGGCGATACTATTGCCGATTATGTAAACCCCGAAGGCATGATACCTATCCATATCGACGAGCCTACCATGAGTATGATTTTCACTACCAACACCTCACCGTTTTTCGGTAAGGAAGGTAAGTTTGTAACCTCTCAAAAAATACGCGAGCGTTTATATAAGGAGTTAGAAAAGAATCTGGCGCTACGTGTTGAAGACGCTGACTCACCTGAAAAATTCCTGGTGTTTGGTCGTGGTATTTTGCACTTGTCGGTATTAATTGAAACCATGCGTCGCGAAGGGTATGAGTTATCCATCGGTAATCCGCGCGTATTGATAAAGGAAATTGAAGGCCAGAAGAATGAGCCTATAGAAATATTAACCATCGATGCACCCGAAGGCGTTGCCGGAAAGTGTATTGAATTGGTAACCCAACGTAAGGGCGATTTGTTGGTGATGGAACCAAAAGGCGACATGATGCACATCGAGTTCGAAGTGCCTTCACGCGGCTTAATTGGTTTAAGAACTTTAATATTGAACACCACTGCAGGCGAAGCCATCATGGCTCACCGTTTCAAAGAGTATCAGCCCTGGAAGGGCGATATCCCAAGCCGTATTAACGGTACCATCATTGGTAAAGAAGCAGGCCGTGCAACTGCCTATTCAATGGATAAATTGAGCGACCGCGGTAAATTCTTCATCGAGCCCGGTGTGGAAATTTACGAAGGCCAGATTATCGGCGAATACACCAAAAACGGTGACCTGGTAGTAAACGTTGTACAGGCTAAACAGCTTACCAACTTCCGTGCTGCAGGTACCGATGATAAATCAACCCTGCCTCCGCCAATCAAAATGAGCCTTGAAGAAAGCATGGAGTATATTCAGGAAGACGAATACGTTGAGGTAACCCCTAAATCTATCCGTCTCCGTAAAATATACCTTAACGAAAACGAACGCAAACGTTACAGTAAATCATAATCTATATACGTTAAATGATTGAATAAAAAAGCTACCAAATGGTGGCTTTTTTATTAGTATAACAAGTATGCGTCATTGCGAGGAGGCCCTGCGACGAAGCAATCCTGGAATATTAAGAACCGGTCACTGCGAAGCGATTTTCCGACATGATTTCTGGCAAAAGCGCAACTCACCTAATCTCCGCTACAAACCTCCTCACCGCCTCCTTTATTTCATCCCTCACAACCCTTGTCCTCTCTAACTTCTCTTCATAACTACCGGTCAACGCCGATGGGTCCTCAAAATCCCAATGAATTTTTTTGTGCATACCTGCAAATACCGGGCACTTATCCGAGTTCTTCGCATCACAAACCGTTACCACATAATAAAAGGACTTCCCCTCCTTCACAAAATCAAAAACCTCCTTCGTTTTATTCTGCGAAATATCAATACCATCCTCTTTCATTACCTCAACCGCAAGCGGGTTAAGTGTGCCCTTTTCTAATCCGGCACTTTCAACCTCAAACCTATCACCCCCAAACTTTTTCAAATATGCCTCCGCCATCTGGCTCCTCGCCGAGTTGTGAATGCAGAGAAATAATACTTTTATCTTATCCATAGCGTAAATTTTACTGGCAACAACCCGGTGCACAACAACTGTCCTTCACCTTCTCTCCATAAACCGTAATACTGAAAATGCCCTTACCACTTTGTTTGTATGCATCAATTTTTTCCTGCGATAGATAGCGCAAAAGAATATCCTCCGGCACATCAATTGTTTTCTCCTTTTGTATCGAAATATTTACAAACCCTGTTTCATGAATGATGGCTATGTATTTCGATTTTGGAAGAGCACCGGCGACGCAACCGGCATACATCTCTGCATCCTTAACCAATTCAATGGGTAAATCTCCAACCAGCACCACATCGCTTATGCTAAAGTGTCCACCTGGCTTAAGTACCCTCAAAATTTCACTAAAGGCTTTTTCTTTATTTGGCACCAGGTTGAGCACACAGTTACTTACAATAACATCGGCTATTCCCGTGCCAATAGGTAACTTTTCAATTTCGCCGTACCTGAATTCAATATTATTGAACCCTAACTTCTCGGCATTTGCACGGGCTTTATCAATCATAGCTTCGGTAAAATCAACGCCAATTACTTTACCGGTTTCCCCGGTTTCATGCCTGGCAATAAAACAATCGTTACCCGCACCCGAGCCCAGGTCAACCACAACATCGCCCTTTTTTATTTTGGCAAATTCCGTTGGCAATCCGCAACCCAGCCCTAAATCGGCATCGGCGTTATAACCGTTCATTTTAGTATAGTCATCCGTCATGATGTTATATACCTCAGTCGAACAGCCACCTGCTCCACAGCACGATGATTGGTTGGTTGTTTTATCCTGTAAAGCAATTTCAGTGTATTTCTGCTTTACCATTTCTTTTATTTCGTTTGCGTTTTCCATGGTTAGTCTGATTTATGTAGTTTAATAATTAACAGCAGTTGCGTTTCTCTTCGTAACTTTTTGTTTTGGTAAAAAACTGGCCAAAGGTTTTTTCAAAAGTTTGAAACACATCCCAATTAATGCAATAACACGACTTCGGCCCATCAATTGTTCCCTTAATAAGCCCGGCATTAACCAGCCCCTTTAAGTGTTGCGATACCGTCGATTGTGCTAGCGGCAATACCTCAACTATTTCGCCACAAATGCATCCGTCCTTCTGTGCCAGTGTTTTTAAAATGGCAATCCGTGCAGGGTGGCTCACCGCCTTGGCAAAATTGGCCAACTCAATTTCCTTAACCTCAAATTCGTTCTTCTTGTTTATAGCCATTGCTTTATCTATTATCGCAAATATACGATAAATAAAATCAATCTTCCAATTTTTTTTTAAATAGTCCTCCACCATTAACACTTGAAACCTTTAAAAACAAAAGCAAAAACTTCGCGTTCCCCCAATCTATGGCTCGTGCGGGAAAGTGTGACCCAGCGACGTGAAGATCGGAGAAGCCTTGCTGTTGGGCACTTTGTATGCGTTAAACGCCAATAGCCCCAAACAAAAAGTTGTAACCTTTTTGTGACCTTTTTTAGTTCTAATAGCGCTGCTACTTCCAAAAGCCCTCTAAAAATTATTTTTGTATACTTTAGTATACTTTTCTATAAAATGATATTTGTTAGTCACTAATTATCAACCATTTACATGGTTAAAAAACACCAAAAACGAGCTCGTTTTCAGGTTGTATACTTTTTGCAAATATGCTATTTGTTGTTTATTGACTATCAATATATTATGCACAATAATAGAAATCTCACCGGTTACTTTTTTCGCCCTTTTCACTTTTCATAAATAACCCATTATCAATGCATTGTTATTTATGAAAAAGGCCTCACGCGTAATCGGCCGGGTAATTTTCTTGTTTCCCGACCCACAATTCCAGATTACCGGAAGTTTTTCGGAAGTTTTTTGCATTTCAACTTGAAACTTGAAATGCCTCATCCCGATTTTACATCGGGGTTCGAAACTCCTCCCGTTGCTATAACCTTTTGTAACCTTCTTCAGAATTTTAATCAGGTAAATCCCTCAATCCTTTAATCACGGTTCGGACAATTTAAACCGTTTCAACCTGAAACTGATACCATTTTCATTTGGGAACTTTTGGGTAGTTTTGGGTAGTTTTTTAAGCGAACTTCGGCAATTACGGCGCAGTATCACAAACGCAGCATTTTCACAGTAACTTAAACAATGTCATGGCGGGCGTAGTCATTGTCATAGTGAGCGTAGCCGAACTACACAATCAACTTCAAATAACTTACTGCCAGTCACATTTGTCCCACCGGTCCCATTTGCAATTTTAAAAGCCCGGCTGCAACTAAAATTTCAAAGAACCAATACGCTATTATTTCGTATTATTTTACGAATGTAAAAAATTTATTTGACAAATCAAAGCGGTGTCGAAAACTCGTAGGGGCGATCCCTTGCGGTCGCCCATGCGCCCGGTGGGCAGAACCAGGCTATCTCGCGCTCCCTAAAGAGCAGCTTTTCTTACAATCGGTCCCCAAAATAAATTACACTATATGATAATTGCTATTGCTTTGTATTACCCCCCGGCTTAAAGAAAAAATCCGGGTACCCGCGCAGCAACTTTCCAAAAACGTAATACTGCACAATAGCAAAATCCTTATCCCCAAATATCGAGGCATAATACCGGTCAACATCATAAGTCATAGGGTTGCCCTTACTGTCAAAAGGCATTTTGCTGCGCTTGTTAATAGGCAGGTAAAATAGCTTGGCTGTATTTACTTTATTATCAGTACCGGTAATGGTAAAAATGCAATAAGGTGTAGTATGCATCACCGAATCCTTATCCGCATTTTTATTATCAAAAGCCTCAATCGAAATGCTGGAATAAAACGCCAGGTATTCGCGGATATACTTTTGCTGATAGGTCTGGTTAATCGTGTATTTCCCGTTAAGCGCCACTAAACTAAACGAGTCTTTTGTAGCCCGGTTAATTGCAAACGATTTACTCTCATCGCTGGGATACTCCAAACTCAACGCCTTAATATCATCTACCGTGTATCTAAACAACACCTTATCCCTCCATATTTCTGCATCGGTTAAATATCTTGGCGTCAGGTAAGCATGCAAGCCCGGCAAATAAGTAATATACGGCCGCTGGTCGGGCTTGCCATCAACCTCGCGCAACATATAAGTGCCGTTTCCATCAGGCGTAGCCCCTCCCACATAGTATACCTTTACAGGCTCCGCATCGCTACCGGTAAACACCTCAACCTTGGTATTTTTATCCAGTAAGCTGCGCACCACATAATCATGCCCGGCACGTGGCACAGGGCACAACGTTTTAACTCTCGATATTACATCAAACAACGAAATTATCAGCTCTTCGCGCGCAGGGTATTTTCCGTTCACCACCCAAACACCGTTTGCTTTGGTAAGTTCAATCCTCTTTTTGTCGGTATCGGTTAAAATTACTTTAGTAATATCTTTTTTATTGCTCACCGCAAAAGCATCTTCCTCTTTCTCAAAAGTGCCATGGCTACGGTTTATAAAAAACCACGCAGTGGCACCTGCCAGCACCAGTATAACAATAATTAAAACATAGTTTTTTTTCATCGCCTATAAACCAATATTACACCAAATTAATTTGTCATCCCCGGTTATCCGCCTTTTCCCTCTCTATTCGAAGAATCGAGAGGATGGTCAGGCGAAGCGCAGACCGGGAGATGCCTGTATTGGCATTCCCCTTATCGCGCGTATTTTCTTTTTCTGTAAGCGTTAAACCCAAAACCAAACAATACAACCAAAAATATAGGCAACAAAATATTAGTCAGCTGCCATCTTAATTTCGAATGCTCAATTTCTGCCTGGTCCAACAAACGTAGCTTCACTTCTTTATTTCTTGTTTCCAAAACCCCCCGGTCATCCAAAAGGTAATGAATACAGTTTAGCATAAAATCCTTATTACCGTATTGCTGCCCGGTATACTTATAAAACCCAAGGCCATAATAAGTGCTATCGCTGCGCAATTCGTTGCGTATAATATCACCGTTCGATATTACAATCATTTTGTTCGCCTTACTTTGCTCAACAAACTTCAATGCAGGTATAGTATCGCTGGCCGCCAAAAAATCCGGCGACATCCTGTTTTTGAAAACAGATTCAAATTGCCCCTCCAACAAAACAGCCACCGGAATTTGCTTTTGGTTGTAATACTCCGGGTTAGGCTTACTCATCAAAATTCCAAAATGTACCCTTGTAGGCGCCATTTGCGCCTTGCCTTTATCGCCGGTATGCAACAAAATGGTTTTTGTTACCCCCGGGTTACGTACCGTATCAATACTACTCGGAAAAAAACTCTCCACCGGGTCAACATTCCTGATAATAGGATGATTGTTATCCGATATCAGCACCGGAAAATAATACCACGGAAACATCTTCGTCTGTGGGCTCCCACCCGAAAATCCCATAATCATCGGTATCTGGTTGCAGTTATTCAAATCTTGCACTACATCCATATTAATGCGCACACCGTATTTAAACAGCATATCCTCCAGATTGTACTCGTTTTCTATGCCCTGTACAAACTGCCCGTTCTTGTTCACCATTAAGCTGTCAATAGCCGCGTTGCTGCCATCAACAAGCCAAATCACTTTACCCCCGTGCATTACAAACTGGTCAATCTTATACTTGTCCTTTTCATCAAAGGCAGCGTGCGGTTTTGCAACAATAACCACATCAACCGTAGCAGGTATATAATAGGCATCTCGCAAGTCCATGTCTTTTACCTCAAATTGCATTTCGGGGCTCTCCAGTGTGCGCCTTAAATCGGCTGTTTCAATAGGGCTCAGTTCACCATGGCCTTGCGTAAATACAACCCGTGTCGGCCGGGCTTGAATCAATTTTTGTATAGCACTGGCAAACTTGTATTCCAGTTGTATTTCGCAATGGTTTAAATATTCCAGTTGCACTTCGGGGTTGGCCAATACTTCCCGTGGCTTCGGCGCTTTTTGCAAATCAAGAAGCTCCACTGCCAATTCACGCCCCGCGTAAGTAACAATTGCCCCGGGGAAAATCAGCTGCTGCTTTATTTCGGTTTTGTTACCGGTATTAAGCGGTGTAGGCGTAACCCCTCTCTCCATTAAATCTTTTACCATCGCCTTGCGCTCATCCATATTTTGAATGGCCATCGGGTTGATAAATTCATACTCAATATTAGTGCCGCCGTAAGCCCGCAACTCCTTCAACAAATTACGTGTCGATTCTTTTAGCCTGGTATATCCCGCATCCAAATCACCATCCAAATAAACTTTAATGGTCACAACATCCTTCAGGTCTTTCACCATTTTTTGTGTAGGCTTCAAAACCGAATACCGCTGCTCCGTTGTAAGGTCCCACCTGAAATAAAAGAAGCCTGCCACCACGTTTAACAGCAAAAGGATAACCACCATCAGTAAAAAACTGGTGATTGCCTGTCTGCGGTTAGTAATGATTAATTTTTGCTTGCTTACCATCTTCTGCTCGAAAGTGCCGTACGGGTTGATAAAATGAATAGCGAAATAACACTCATAAAATAAATCACATCACGCGTATCTATCACGCCCTTGCCCATGGCATCATAATGGCTACTTAAACCCAGCGAAGCAACCAGGTAATCATACTTGCCCAAAAAAGTACTAAACTGGGCTATATAATCAAACGAGATGTAAAGCGCGAAGCACAGAAACACCGCCAAAATAAAAGCCACAATCTGGTTAGTTGTTATTGCCGAACTGAAAATACCTATGGCCACAAACACAGCCCCTAAAAACAACAGGCCAAGGTACGAACCTAACACCCCGCCTATATCTACATTCCCTGCCGGTAGGGCTAAATGATAAATAGTATAGAAATAAATAAGCGTAGGTAAAATCGTCATTAAAACCAGCGCCAATGCTGCCAGATATTTACCCATCACAATCTCCAGTTCGGTAACTGGTCGGGTTGAAAGCAATTCAATCGTGCCGGTATTAATTTCCTCGGCAAACGAACGCATCGTAATAGCCGGTATTAGTATGCAAAAAACTTTAGGCGTTACATAAAAAAAGTAATCAAGGTTGGCAAACCCCGTATCCAACACATTGCTATCCGGAAAAATCCATAAAAACAAACCTAAAAGCGCCAAAAACACAATGATGGCCACATAGCCTACCAATGAGCTGAAAAACTGCTGTATCTCCTTTTTAAATATTGCGAACATATTGCGAGGCGACAAAAATAACCGATTCCATTACGAATCAAAGTCATGGTTTTGTCATTTCAGTTTTGTTGGGAATTACCGGGTCAGTTGCTTAAATACTTCTTCAAGCGAGTATTCTTCCTTATTCAGATGTAATAGCGTAAGGTTCTTTTCCTTGGCAAAGTTGAATATGTCTTCACGTATATCCTTACCGCTTTCGCTTACAAAGTTCCATTTGCCATCTTTCAGCTTTTCGAAAGATTTAACACCCGTTATGCTGCGCAACAAGGCCTGGTCCACAGTTTGCTTAAATTCCACGGTTACCACAACTTCATTTCCCAACCGGCTTTGCAGTTTTTCAGTCGAATCATCAGCTACTATTTTGCCCTTATTAATGATAATCACCCTGTCGGCCACTGCCTGCACCTCTTGCATAATGTGGGAAGAAAAAATAACCGTCTTATCCTTACCGAGCTGTTTAATAAGCGATCGTATTTCAACCAACTGGTTAGGGTCAAGGCCCGATGTAGGCTCGTCTAATATCAGCACCTCAGGGTTATGCAACATAGCCTGCGCAAGGCCCACTCTTTGCTTATAACCCTTTGATAACTGCCCAACCTTTTTTTTGCGCTCTTCGGTAAGCCCCGTTACCTCTATCATCTCATTAATGCGTTGCTGGGTAATGGAACCCAGCTTATGCAAGCCCGCCATAAACTCCAGGTACTCCCTTACATACATATCATAATACAAAGGATTGCTCTCTGGCAGATAACCTATCTTTTTGGTAACCTCCAAAGGCTCCGAAGCCGTATCAAAACCACATACCAACGCACTGCCCGAAGTTTGCGGAATAAAACACGTAAGCATTTTCATCGTGGTCGACTTACCCGCTCCGTTCGGCCCTAAAAACCCTAACACCTCGCCCTTATTTACTTCGAATGATATGCCATCCACCGCATGCTGGGTTCCGTATATCTTAGTTAGGTTGGTAACTTTTACTGACATTTTTGACTGTATTAATGTGCTATGTTGCGAATGTATTAACGTGTTTAAATCCTAAAGATTGCGTGTCCCTAAACCCCTATAAGAAATGCCTAAGTATCAGCGTGCATTTCGGCTTTGGTTTCCCCTTTAGGGGACGGAAGGGGCTGGCAAAACTAAAAAATCTCGCGGCTAGTGCGTCATGTGTCGCGCCTAAAACATATTTTCGCGCCCTATGAGCAAAGAAAATACCCAGAACCTCTTCCAGGAAATTATATCGCATTGTAAGGAATATGGCTTCATTTTCCCTTCTTCCGAAATCTACGACGGCCTTAGTGCCGTTTACGATTACGGCCCATATGGTATTGAACTAAAAAACAACATCCAGCAATACTGGTGGAAGGCCATGGTGCAATTGCACGAAAACATAGTAGGCCTTGACGCTGCCATTTTTATGCATCCTAAAACCTGGAAAGCTTCTGGTCACGTAGATGCGTTTAACGACCCGCTGATTGATAATAAGGATTCGAAAAAACGCTACCGCGCCGATGTGTTGATTGAAGAAGCCATGCAAAAGCAGGAAGCTAAGATTAACAAGGAAGTTGAAAAAGCTGAAAAACGTTTTGGCGAAAGCTTTGATAAAGCCATGTTTTTGCAAACCAACCCTAATGTGCTGCGTGTAAAAGAAAAGATAGACGCCACCGAAGCCCGGTTTAAAAAGGCCTTAGAAGCAAACGACCTTGCCGAAATAAAGCAAATTATTATCGACCTCGAAATTGTATGCCCCGTATCCGGTACCCGCAACTGGACCGACGTCAGACAGTTTAATTTGATGTTCGCTACCGAAGTAGGCTCATTAGCCGAAGACAGCAATACCATCTACTTGCGTCCCGAAACGGCTCAAGGTATTTTCGTAAACTTTTTGAATGTATTGAACACCTCTCGCCAGCGCATCCCATTCGGTATTGCACAGGTCGGTAAGGCCTTTAGAAATGAGATTGTTGCCCGCCAGTTTATCTTCCGTACCCGCGAGTTTGAACAAATGGAAATGCAGTTTTTCGTTCGCCCCGGCGAGGAAATGAAATGGTATCAGTATTGGAAAGAAGCGCGCTTAAAATGGCATCGCTCTCTTGGTTTTAACGAGCAAGAATTAAAATACAAAGACCACCTTAAAACCGCCCACTACGCTAATGCAGCCGTCGATATCGAATTCAATTTCCCATTTGGCTTTAAAGAGTTGGAAGGCATACACAGCCGTACAGACTACGATCTTACCCAGCATCAAAAGGAATCAGGTAAAAAGCTTCAGTATTTTGATTCCGAATTGAACGAAAGCTATGTGCCTTATGTAGTAGAAACCTCGGTTGGTTTGAACCGTACTTTCCTTGCATTAATGTGCAGCGGTTATAAAAACGAAAAACTGGAAGACGGAACAGAAAGAGTTGTTCTTGCCCTTCCTGCATTTCTCGCACCTATTAAAATTGCTGTATTCCCCCACATCAAAAAAGATGGCTTGCCCGAAAAAGCCCGCCAGATTTTTGACGAACTGAAATTCGAGCATCAGTGTTTTTATGATGAAAAAGACTCTATCGGCAAACGCTATAGAAGGCAGGATGCTTTGGGCACCCCTTTCTGCATAACCGTTGATCACGATACTTTGAATGATAACATGGTCACCATCCGCGACCGCGATACCATGAAGCAAGAACGCATAAGCATCGAAAAGCTGAAGGAGGTAGTAAATGCCAAAGTTGACTGGAAGCCGAGTTTGAGATAAGCATCCATGAATATAAAGCGGCTCTACCTTTTACTACTCTCGTTTGTCTGGTTTTCCTCGTACGCCCAAACCGATTCAATTCAGTATTTTGATGGGGCGGACAGGCGTGCGCACATCGATAATGCCGCGTGGTATCGTAAAATATCAAAGCCCGACACTGGTAAACTATATTTAGGTACTGAGTATTGGATGAACGGTCATGTTAAATCCGTAGGATACGCACTCGACACTAATTTTCTATATAAAATAGGCAAGGTTACCTACTACTACAAAAACGGCAACAAAAGCGGCGAAGGACAATTTTATAGCAACTTCGATCAACATGTTTTTGGCTATAAAAATAAGAAGTGGGAAACCTGGTACCCCAATGGTAAGCCCAAAGAAATCTGGGTATATAAAATAGCCGACGACTTTACATACGATGAAAGCTTTTTAATGAGTTTTTGGGATAGCACCGGTAAGGAACTTACAACAAAGGGCAATGGCATATACTATTACACCGAGTTGACCAGCACCAAAGATTCTTTGCAAAAAATAACTTTTTCAGGGCCAATTCACCAGGGGCGGTACGATAGTATTTGGCATGGATATTATAACAACAGTAAACTGTATTCCGAAGAAGTTTATGCGCAAGGCAAATTCATTAAAGGGAAAAGTTTTGATGGCGCCGGAAATGAATATAAATATGATTCTGTCGAGACGGCGCCTCAGTTTCCGGGGGGTGATGAGGAGTTAGACAAATTTATTAACCTCAACACACCGGCCCCGCCTGATGCCAAACTTGTGGCCAATGTTTCCGTTCGGTTTGTTGTTGGCCGCAATGGTTATACAGGTAATATTTTGGAGGCGCATGCCCCGCAATATGCCAGGGCCGAAGTGTTACGTGTTATAAAACTGATGCCCCGGTTCATGCCGGCTACCACAAGGGGGCAACCAGTCGATGCCTCCTACATTACTCAAATACCCGTTCCGCTTACCCATTGATGCTTTAAGAGCCCTTGCCGGAAATTGTTACAGGTTATTTGTAATAATAAATTTTACCAACTCTGCTGGTGTTCTAAGCTTCAGCTTTTGCATAATATTTTTGCGGTGTGTTTCAACAGTATAAATACTTAGGTGAAGCTGCTCCGACATTTGCTGATTGGTCAACCCCGTTTTAATAAGTTGAATGATTTCGCTCTCTCTCTTTGTAATATTAAATTGCTTCAAAAAACTGTCCGCCTCATCCGGCAACGATTGGCCCGCAGGCATCCGGTAGGGAAAACATGATTGTCCCTGGTAAACCAAATTAATGGTTTGTACAAGGTCGGCCTTATTTACATTTTTTAAAAGATATCCATTGGCACCCTGCGCTTTTGCTTTTTCAACTAAATGCTCTTCACTATACGTCGAAAGCATAATAACCTTAACCGTACTGAATTCCCTTTTTATATACTTCAGTGCTTCTAATCCGTTTATCACCGGCATATTTATGTCCAGCAAAATTACATCTGGCTTCTTCTTGCGTACAATTTCAAGCAGTTCCTTACCGTTTTCGGCTATATCAGCAATTTCTATATCGGGGTGCTGGTCCAAAATTGATTGCAGCCCTTCAATAAAAAGTTTGTGGTCATCGGCAATCACCAAATCGATTTTATCACCCATCATTATTTTTTGTAGTTAATTAGTATAATTACCGTTGTGCCAAAACTGTTGCTGTGTATATTAATCTTACCCCCTAGGTAATTAACCCGGCTCTGTATGTTTTTCAAACCAATTCCATCCGATGCCTGTTGCTTAATTCCCGTTCCGTTATCCTCCACCATTATTTCAAGGTAATCATCATAATATATCAGTTGTATTGTTGCCTCTGTGGCATGCGAGTGCTTCAAAATGTTATTTGTCAATTCGTTGATAATGCGGTAAATCATCAATTCATCAATCTTATTAAACCTGCTCTCCGTTTCCGATGAGTGAAAATTGAAATGAGTGCCCCCCTTGCTATTTAGCTGGTTGTATTGATTGGCCAAAAGATCCTTCAGGTTGGTTTGCGTAAATTCCGGTGGCATCAGGTTGTGCGAAATACTACGCACATCGTCCGATGCTTTATCCAACAGGCCAACAACGGTTCCCAACTGCGCCTTAATGGGGCCGAGGTTCTGAATGTTCATTTTTATGGAGGCCAGGTTGCCGCCTAATGCATCGTGTAAGTCTTCGGCAATTCGTTTTCGTTCAGCCTCTTGGGTGGCAATTAGCTGTAGGGTAGTTTGTGTTTTATTGCTTTCCAGTTCAAGCGCCAGCTTTTCTTTTTCACGTTTAAATAAATTGTAACGGTACAATATACCAAACGATATCACCACAGTTTCAAATACCACGCCCATCTGAATCCCATTTAGGTTAGTGCTAAATGTGGACGTAAAACCGAACAAGCTAATAAGGTAGGTTATACCTCCGTAAAATATGAACGAGAGGGCGAACAGATAAAAGTATGCCGGTTTAAAACCCTGCCTCACCTTTTCTATAGATGTGAGGATTATAGTAAGTATACACGATATAGTAGTGATACTGAACCCCGACATATATATTTTTTTCAACTCAAACGAAGGGAAAATTTTATAAACCAAAACATCGCTTAATGTATAGAGTAATGTAAACCATTGTATAAAGCATACCCAATAGTACAACCGGCTGTTAGCGGGCGATAGCGTATAAAATTTGCGCATTACTATCAGCATAACAAACAAACTAAGGCCGCAGGTGGTTAACCTCGATAAGTCGCAAAGCTCAGGATGGTTGGGGTATAAAAACTGGAAATCCATTTCTTCAAAAGCCAGCATCATCAATATTGCAACTACCACGTATAAAGAGTACCAACCATGCACTTTATCCTTCAGGCTGAAAAGAAGAAAAAGATTAAAGAGCAATACCAGCACCATCGTTCCTATCAGTATTCCGATAACGAAATACTCCCTAAATGCGAATAAGGCAAATGTATTTTCCTCTGCTAACCTGAAGGCGGCTTTAAAGTTTTCTCCCTTTTTATCCATGTACGCATAAAAATCGGCGCGCTCACCTGGTTGCAGTGTTAACGGGTAGGTAACCAGGTTAATATAATACGGGCGGTGTCCAAAAGGGTACCGGTCACCCGATTTGCCCAATGAGGTAATTGAACCGCCTCCTACTTTAATAAGCTCCACCTCATTAATCGCAGGGTTCATAAATAACCACATAAGCCTTACCGGTTTTGATGAGGTATTATGCAGGCACGTTTTTGTCCAGTAATAGTTATTGGTAAAACCTGCGTTTAGCGGTTTTCCGTTCATAGGTTTAAACAGCCCGCTATCAGCTTTTGCAATAATGTTTTTAACCGGTAGCCCGGCAGCATCGGCATAATAACCGGTGTAATTGT